>Ga0315913_1003539_pt1 | contig 18783 bp, 15 predicted proteins | sample MpolsnodulesMG_FD_207736 | JGI IMG/M metagenome (GOLD analysis project Ga0315913, IMG submission 207736) | Medicago polymorpha root nodule microbial communities from Los Angeles, California, United States - small nodules | ecosystem: Host-associated > Plants > Roots > Nodule | place: USA... | reverse complement strand
TGCCTGTAATTTGATCCAACTGAGTTCAAATATGCACTGAGATATGGCAGTTTCAGTTCTTCAGCTGCATATGTCCACAAAAACACACAAAATTGAACAAAGATATGAGGCAGCTTCAATTCTTCAGTTGCATATATCTAGAAGGTTTAATTCAACTCTTAATTCACGAGTATTACGATTGTGTGATTTTGGTCCCCACTTTCATGAGAGCAATTTTACTCTCTAATATTTCCATCAATATTGAAAATCGCAATATCAGGCTCTCCCAATTTTCACCACATTTCCCCTACTTTAAGACTCATGATTGTGTAATTTGGTCTCTCTGTTAGAACAGCAACTAGTAACAAAAGGTTAAATAAGAGAACGAAAGAGAAAAGACAATGAACACACTATATTTGTTAATGCAGACCAATTGTGCCTACCTCTGTGACTATAGAGCAGCCGTTTCTACTACTGTGATAAGAATTAGGGTTTCAGTGTTACAAGCTGTATATATAGTACTACTACGATTCAGTTTACAACACTCTACATGAGCCATACTTCAACACTCATTCTTACGTAAAGCACAATTACAATGCAAACACATCGGTCCCTTGAAGCATAACTTGTTATCATATTGGTTGTGAATCTACAAAAACTGAAAATACATTCACGAATGTCTCTTTTATTAGTCAATTTGGTCCTCGAATCTATTTTTAGATGATTAATTTAGTTCTTAAATGTGATTTCGTTGGTCGATTTAGTCCGTAAACCTACTAACTAAAGAGGCACTAGAGATGTGTTTTCAAATTTGATACATTTAGGGGACTACAGTGGCAACACCTCTTACATTTAAAGACCAAAATGACTATTTGCTCTTAATTGAACGAAAAACCAAAATTGTACAATTAGGACTAAGGAGACTAAAATTATGGAAGTGCTGGGAAAATCATAGAACCCTTTCATTAAAATGGAAAATGTGAGACAAAATTACACGATAATGATATTTTGATTGATTATTAGTGAAATTAAGCAATGTATAACATTTTTTGACTGAATTAAGTAATGCATAACATAAGCTACAACCTTTAAAAAGTTTCGATAAAAATATGCAAATACAGTCCAAATGACTCGGTTAACGATGAGTGAAAAAAGTGACTATTTCATTCATCCATGCAAAAACAATTTAAAAGGTTGCATATTTGTTATACATGGATGTTAACCATTTAAAGAGATTCCTTCAAAAAACAAAAAAAAACACCATTTAAAGAGATAAGAAAATTTTTGTACCAAAAAAAAAAAAAAAAAAAGAGATAAGATAATGTTTCTGTCTACTTACTTATAAAATCAATTATGAGACGGCCATCAGAAGCTCTTCCTGATAAGTTTCCAAAGAAACTTATGCCATTTGGAGGTTGAACACCTGTAAATATTGCATTTGCTTCTCCAGTATCTGAATTTGAGTCACCAAAGTTGTAAATTGCAGGGTACACACATTTGTCACTTGAAACTTGAATAAATGTACATGCCACATACAGGTTGAAACACCAAAGTGCATGAATTAGCCTCATGAAATTCATGAGGCTAATTCATAGAAACTTTTAAGTTGTACACTAATATTTATACATTGACAATTTTGTCAAAAGGTAAATTTGACAAAATGTGTTTCATGCTGTATTTACGGATCATGCTAGAATGCTTTGAAACACCATGCTTTTGGACCAAACACTTGTGAGAAAAAATGCCTAACAATAGCTAAAAAATTAAAAGAACAAAATGTGCATAAGAACTATCAACCTTTACCCAAACGAACTCTAAATTATTAAGGTATATTTCCCCCTCTAATTAAAACATTTTTTTTATTGTTACTTTATTAATCAATCTAATGTGGCGATTCTTGGTGTTTTCATTAGTTACATGTGCAAAATTGCTTTCAACTATCGGTCCACCACCTTTAAACTCCAACACAAAAGACTTGGTTGTAGTTGTGATCTTCTTATTTTCATTCACTTAAGAAATTGGTCCAGCCACTTTAAAATCAATTCATTTTGATTTCTCTTTCGTATTTTTTGAATTAAAAATGGTGAAATATCATATTTAAATTTTATCTTTCAGGGCTTTTAGTGTAATTTTATGGTTGTCGTTAATTTTAAATGACTAGGTTGTATGACAAGTCACCTAAAATATGTCACATCACCATTTTTTTAATCAAAAAATATGAATAAAAGATCAAAACCTGATTTTAAAATTTGGATCAATTTTGAGTGAAAATATAGATCTATTAAGAAAAATGAAACCAAGAAATAAAAGGATCAAACACATAGAATGAAAAGATTATTAGTTAGTTTTTATTAAAATATAATATAAAGTTTAAAAAAAATTGCCTGAAATATGTATCAATATTACTAAATTACCTTTTGTGTATAAATGCATCCAATGTTAACTTTTCATATTGTAAGATAAATTGGTGGTTTTTATAAGAGATATATTTGAAAATAGAGTAATAAATGTATCTAAAATTTGTAGAGGATCTTAAATTAAGAGACAAACAAATTTTTGTAAAAAGTCTTCTAATTAGGAACGAATAGATAGATTATTATATAGCAAAATTAGAAATCAGGCTTCTCACTGAGAACTAGATAAATAACACTTAAATCCATTTTTGTATAGTAAAAATTGTGCAAGCTTCAAGTTGCTGAAAGAGAGGCCTATGGACTGCTGTAAACTATTCTTTTGGATTAGAGATTTGGGAGTTGATAATGTGATTTTTGAACTAGATTCCAAAGTAGCAAGTTGTAGACTCTCAAACACCGACACTTCTGATCAAATGTATGTTTGGCATTCAACGCATGTCAATGTGTGACACCCACATGACACTAACACATACAATTACAATAAATTATATCATTTTTTTCAAATTATTGTCGATGTCATCGTGTTCGTAATGTGCCTGTCTTTGTGTTTGTGTTTCATAGATAGTAGATCATTTTTAATAGCCATACTTTTGATTCATCTGAGTTGGGTTATATAATAAAAGGTTGTATCCGATTTAATACCTTATATTGTCCAAACTCTACGATGGAATTCACTAGGAGGCAAATATTACATCATGAAGAAATAGAAGAAACTAAGTGATAGTTACGTAGATAACTTGTTCCACAAGCTATCTAGGTAGTTAGTTATGACTAACTACATTTGGATTTATATAGCATACAATCATTGTACCATAGCTATCCTACACCTCTATGAACTCTATATAAGTTGTAATGACAATTTAGTTCATTCATTTCTTCTTTCATAATATGGTATCAGATTTCTCGAGAGAGAGAGAGAAGTTTGTTACGATCCACATTGGGATCCACATCTTTTTCGTTGCGTTCTTATTTCTTTCTTGCATTTTCTCGTGTTTTCTTGCATTTTCTTGTTGTTTCTATTGTGTTTAATCATGTTTCTATCCTCTGTTTCTTTGGAATCTTTCTCTTTTCTCGTTTTGTTCGTTTCTTGTTACACAAGAATCACTTCTCGTTACTTCTTCTCTCTCTTGATTCCATTTTCTCAAAATCTGCAAATCTTCCATGGCTCCTCGTCAAGCTTCAACTTCTCAGTCCAATTTTGATACTGATTCTGTCTACTATGTTCATCCAAGTGAAGGTCCTAGTTCTTTAGCCATTTCTCTAAAGCTTAAAGGCTCCAATTATCTTGCTTGGAGTCGTTCAATGCAACATGCTTTAGGAGCGAAGAACAAGCTAACTTTCATTGATGGTTCTATGCCAATTCCTGATCTTGGTGATCTCAACCACAGTGATTGGGAACGATGCAATCATCTTCTTCATTCATGGGTTCTCAATTCTATTTCTGAATCCATTGCTCCAACCATCGTTTTTCATGACACAACAATTTCTGCTTGGGAAGATTTGAACGAACATTTTGCTAAAGTTGATCACATTTATATCTCTACTTTAAGATCTGCTTTCAACAATCTCAGACAAGGTACTAAATATGTTCTGGAATACTTCATTGAAATGAGGTCTCTAAGGGATGAATTGAATTCCCATAGACCTATTCCAAATTGCACTTGCGTTCACCCTTGTAGATGTGATTTTGTTCATGTTTCTAAGAATTACAGAACTGAAATCAAATCATTCAGTTTCTAACTAGTTTGAATGATTCTTTCTCTGTAGTTAAGACTCAAATCCTCCTTATGGATCCTTTATCATCCATTAACAAGGTATACTCCTTAGTTGTTCAGGAAGAAAGTTAAAGTGTTGTGATTTCCCCTCCTGTTAATGTTGATGATCAAGCATCTCAATCAATGCTTCTAATTCAAGAAGATTTCAGACTCATGGAAAAGGTTCCACTCGTAACGGTAACAACGAGAATGGTTCTAGGTATTGTACCTTTTGCAATCGTCATAACCACACTATTAAATTTTGCTATCAGAAGCATGGTCATCCTAATCTTAGCAAAGCAAGTTCATCTGTTAATTCTGCTAACATTGAAGGTTCTGAAGCAATTAAACCTATGCTGCTCACCAATGTATTATATCCTCCTGCTTTCAATTCAATCTTATTTCAGTTTCAAAGTTATGCAACTCACTGTCTTTTTTTGTGCAATTATCTTCAAATAGTTGCACTATTCAGGATTTGAATACCAGGAAGATGTTTGGTATGGGTGAGAACTTAAATGGCATTGGTGGTGAATTCAAACTTGTATTTAACAACTTTTGTATGTGATTGTTGAAATTCAATGTCTATGTTGACTTATTAGTAATCTTTGGATTTAGATAATTATAACATCAATATCAAAATTAACAATGAGGAGTATATGAAAAAAGTTCGTTTATGAACTTCAATATTTGCGAAAGGAAAAAGGGGATATTACTAGGCCCGTGCTATTTTTAATGATGATAAAGATTATGTCCGGAAGTTGACCTTGTACAAAGTGACCTTGAATTTTCAAAGTGAAGTGACACATTTGTCGATGTCATATCAATGTCAGACACTGGATATGCATTTAATAAAAAAATGTTGGTGTTGTAGAGTTTGTTCTTACACAAATTTCTGGTTTAGTGAAACAGAAACTTGAAAATTAACCAGCATAACTATGGAAATACATCTCATATTAAGTGGCAAGCTAATAGAATGTATGTCCACTGCATTATACAACTCAGAAACATGCCTTCCTAATTTGAACTGGTGGATCAGAGAAGGATCCATAGATGATCTTATTAGCAATCAATTGGTTTGCTCTTTGGGAGTAGTGTATGCCATCCCAAGTAATATGTTTAGAAGGATTTGTACATGGATTTCTATTCACAGTTCCATTTATCATTTCTTTCGTCCCACAGTTTATGCGGTAACCGGTGTAACTGCCACAACAGAAGTCCAATAGACTCACAAAACCTGTCAGAAATCAAGGTTAAGTATTTAATTGTTACGTCATTAAAAATATTGACTTTAATCATAACTAAAACAAAAGTCATATCAGATGTGATTGCTTGATACATTAAGACTGACAGTGTAGTCACAATCTCGTGACTGCACTAAGTCAGCCACATTTGTGGTCGACCAATCATGAACGGCCGATTCAAATTTCAAGCTCGTATTATATATATATATATATATATATATATATATATATATTAAATCAAAATATGCATTGAAATTTTAACCGTCCAATCTTTGATCCAATCATCAACGTGGTTGGCTGCATGCAGTTATGCGTTACGAAATTGTGACTGCACACGACTCACATTTCTACGTGTGTTCTTATAAAGACTTGAAGATCACCTTGGCTCCTTGCATTGCTGATTAGTTCATATTTGGCTTTGTACATATCAACATATGCAAATTTGGCCAATGAGAGTTTTCTCCTTAGTTGATACACTTGGTCCTTTAGCTTCTTGTTAAATTCTTGAGCTATTTTGTTCTGAGGTTTCACACAGCCATTGGCATCTAGGTTACCCTTCTTGTTCTCATAAGAGAAGTAATTGAAGGGCAAGCATCCAATTGGACCTGTGTTGTGAATCCAGAACACTCTTGCACCTTCATTGTATAGTTGCTAAATTATAGACATGACAAGTATTTTAGTTCTGTAGTCAAAGAGTAAACGTTCAATTTCGTCCCTAAAGTATCACTCGCTCTCCTATTTGGTCCCTGAACTATATACATATGATAAATAGGCTCTAAAATATGATAAATATGATAAACAAGAGTGATAGTTCAAAGGCTAACTTGATAGATTAAGAATAATTGAGGGACCATGCATTAAATTTTTATAGTACTTAGACCAAATAGCAGATGGTGTAATGCATCAAGGACCAATTTCAAGATTTACTCATAATCAAATTTATATATGATAATGTAAACAAGGATTCGGTGGTTTCTAATTACCTTCACTGCTTGGGAGAATTGGCTCAAGATTTCTGGAATTGCCCTTTGAACTTGTTCCTCAGAAGTGTGTTGAAAACCATAAGCAAGATCATTTTGTCCAATATCAATTGTGTAAAGAGCCTTAGAGAAGTCCTCTGGCCTTGGAAGACCACTTTTGAAAGGTGGTTCTGTCCCTGGATTATCATTCATCAGGAATCACCATTTTCACCGTCCGATGAAAGGCATAATATAAACAAGTAATGAAATTCAAAGATGAGGAAAAACTAACTGTTGTTGGAGAGTTGATTAAACAGAATCTTGGTGTGTGACTTGAACAGTATGAACTGAGATACTTGAAGTCCAAGATGAAATGGACTATAACCACCGGGACGAATCGAAGCACCTCCAACTGCAAAGTTAGCACCATGCCTGTAATTTGATCCAACTGAGTTCAAATATGCACTTAGATATGGTAGCTTCAGTTCTTCAGCTGCATATGTCCACACAAACACACAAAATTGAAAGATGGTAGCTTCAATTAAAAATGAGTGAAAAAGTTGCATATTTCATTGATGCATGCATAAAGAAATTAAAAAATGTTACATATTTATTATATGTGGATGTGAATCATTGAAAGAGAGTAGAGATAAGATAACCTCTTTCTACTTACTTATAAAATCAATGATTAGACGGCCATCAGAAGCTCTTCCTGATATGTTTCCAAAGAAACTTATTCCGTTAGGAGGTTGAACACCTGTAAATGTTGCATATACAGTTCCGGTATCCGAATTTGAATCACCAAAGTTATAAATTGCAGGATACACACATTTTCTAGAGTTACTATAGACATTCTTCTCACTTGAAACTTGAATAAATGTACATACCACATACAGATTGAAACACCAAAGTACATGAATTAGCCTCATAAAGTTCATGATTGAGGTAGCTCAATTTACTCACTAGTTATACTAATTTCAGTTAGAAACTTTCCCTCAATATGTATGAATCTGAAATGGTATTATCAGACTTCTGCTACAGCCAAGTAGAGTGACCATTTCAATTTCATAGAAACTTTAAATATCAAAGTTGTATACTAATATGTATATACTGACAATTTTGTCACATGTTAAATTGTTTACGGTTACATGTGATAAGATTTTGGCTTCACTCTCACTAATCATTATCATCATTTATTTTTCTTCTTTTTATTTCCTTTTTTTAAATGTTAGTTTTTATTAATTAATTTTTTTTATGTGTTACTGTTTGATCTTAGAAAGACTTGGGCTTGAACCATTTGGTTGATAATATGTAAGAGAGTTTTTTTCATCCCCCCACTTTCTTAAAAACCGACCACGTCTAGAAATACCGTTCTAGACGTGAAAAAACACGGTTTTGTCGTAATTCACATCCAGAAGAACCATTTGATTTTGAGACAAATTATTTTTTTGCAAGTATGACAATTATTATGACATAGAGTAAGTAATTGGCATGCCGAAAACACATTAATAAAGAAAAGTTCATTCTTGGGAAAGGACCCTCAGTAATTTGGATTTTTGCGGGGAGGTAAGTAAAGTCTGATCAAGAATTAGTAGACCTATAGAAAAATTAAAATTCTTACTGACCATATAATAACTCTAATCCTTCAATCTGTATTGCTTGCTTATAATTATGTTCTTTGTATGACAAATCATATAGTTAACATAGAGAAAAGGAGAGGCTATTTAGTTTGTTTAATCAAACCTGGTTGGTTGTCTTTGTTAGGAGTTGAGAAATAAAAAAATACACAACAAATCATCACATCTGTAACTCTAAATAATATAGGACCTTGATTTAACTCAAAACCTGCCAAAAAAACCTTTTATATTACTTTTGAAATAGAGTACACTTTTCCTAAGTGTGTTTTTAGCACATCAACATATATATGTTCTTTCTTACTCATTGAAACAACAATTTGAAAACCTAGCTACATAATTTATGGTAATCCATAATAGAATCATGGCATCATGCATGCTCAGAAACTAACATGCCTTCCCAACTGAAACTGGTGGATCAGAGAAGGAACCATAGAGAATTTGTTTAGCAACCCATTGATTTGCAGCTTGGGAGTAATGTATACCATCCCAACTAATATGTTTAGAAGGATTATCACATGGATTTCCATAAACTGTTCCATTTATTATGGCCTTCATCCCACAATTTATGTGGTAACCATAGTAACTTCCACAGCAAAATTCCAATGGATTCACAAAACCTGCCACAAATCATGCATAAGAGTTAAAACTTATGATACGAGCTGCGAAAACAAAGTTTTTGATGTCTTTGTGACCACAGCGCGATCGCAATTGAGGTCGTATCAAGTGCAGTTCAGCGCAATTTTTGGCAGTAACAAAGATCACGACGCGAACATCACCGTGACCGGATCGCAATTTAAAACCTTGGCAAAAACATTGTAAATGATGTGTGCTTTTTGAGATTTAAAACGTTACCTTGGCTCTTTGCATTGCTAATAAGTTTATATTTGGCTGTGTACATATCAACATATGTAAACTTGGCTAATGGAAACTTTCTCCTTAGCTGAAATACTTGGTCTTTTAGCTGCCTGTTATATTCTTGAGCAAGCTCATTGTGAGGTATAACACAGCCATTGTCATCCAAGTTACCCTTCTTGTGTGGATAATATATGTTATTATAGGGCAAGCATCCAATTGGACCTACATTGTGAATCCAAAACACTCTTGCTCCTTCATTGTAGAGTTGCTAAAACATAGTAATGACAAGTATTAGTTGCTATATAATAATCGGACTGAAGATTGAACGGTTAAACCTCTGAGTCTTGGTTCAATTGGTTTTATCAGTTCAACCACGATTGAACCAGATGGCAAGTATTACAAAAGGAAAAAAAAAGTTAAAAATTGGTTAAACCATAGCGGTTCAACTTGGTTCAATCATACTGCAACGTAATCGGAATCAAACCAATCGCCGAACTGACCGGTTACAAATTACCTGCACTGCTTGGGAGAATTGGCTCAAGATATCAGGAATTGACCGTTTAACTTGTTCTTCTGAAGTATTCTGTAAACCAATGGCAAGATCATTTTGTCCAATATCAATTGTGTAAAGGGCCTTAGAGAATTCCTCATTCCTTGGAAGACCACTTTTGAAAGGTGGTTCTGTCCCTATAAATAAAATCATAGGTTCTTTTTCATGTCACAAAGATTGCAAATAATAAACAAAGAGAATGCAAATATGATGAGAAACTAACTATTGTCAGAGAGTTGATTGAAGAGAATCTTGGTGTGTGATTTGAACAAAATGAACTGAGATACTTGAAGACCAAGAAAGATTGGACTATAACCACCGGGACGAATCGATGCACCTCCTACTGCAAAGTTAGCACCATGCCTATAATTTGATCCAATTGAGTTCAAATATGCACTTAGATATGGTAGCTTCAATTCTTCACCTGCATAATTCACACACACAGCAACAACAAAAAATAAAACAAAGATATAACAACAGTGCTTCACTTACATAAGTTATCATATAGAGCTTATGGAAATAAGCTGAAAACAACTTATGAACTTACTGATAAAATCTATGATAAGACGGCCATCAGAAGCTCTTCCTGTGGTGCTTCCAAAGTAGCTTATACCATTAGGAGGAAGAACAGCTGTGTATATTGCATTTGCTGCTCCAGTGTCTGAATTTGAGTCACCAAAATTGTAAATTGCAGGGTACTCACATTTCTCTGAGTTATAAACATTCTCACTTGAGACTTGAATCAATGTAAATGTCACATACAGATTGAAGAACCAAAGTACATGAGTTAATCTCATAGAACTCATTGTGTTGCATAAATTTTTTGTTGACAAAAGTGGTCCTATATATATATATATATATTACTCAATTGTAAGGATCATGGTTCAGTGACTATTTAATAGTATCTTTGGAGGATATAGTTTTGTACTTTATAATATAAATAATTTACACACCGACAATTTTGTTGCAAATAGTTATTTACAATCATACACATTTCTAACATTACTCATTACCTTAATTTACTTTTGAGTAAATAGACAAATTAATCATAGAAATTATGATTGCCGGTCAAAATAATCTTTTAACGTTTTTTTAGCAAATAATCTCTAAACTTTGTAAATTGCTAAATACACCCTTGAAATTATAACATCTAATAATTTGGACCTGTTTCCTTTAAAATGAATAACTCAGTTACAGTGTAAAATGAATAATATAAACCGTTAATTAACAAATCAAATATAGATATTATGGGTACATTTTAATAAATCATGAATTTGCTTTGTAAAAAAAAAAATCATGAATTTTTTAAACCAACCATCGTTGATTTTCTCACTTTAATATCCAAATCCAATTAATTTCTACTATTACAGTATAAAATTCTGTATGTTAAATGAACATTTTAGTTTTTTACATGAATCTCACACCAATGTCAATTCATCATAAGTTAAATTACACATCAAATTTATGAGATGACCATTATTTAAGTTAAGGTGTTTAAAAACTGAGGTCTTAACAATTATTATATTTTAACTTGTAGAACCCTATAAATTTTCATTTTATAATATATTGGAACAGATTAATATTATCAACACACATGTATACTTTATACAAGTGATGCTATAAAATTTAAAAAAATAAATAAATAAAACAATCTAACATAATATGCAGTTTTAGTTACAGTATGAGCTATTTTCATACTAGTCTTCTTGCATATATTTGCCTCAAAACATTATTTCAAAGCTAATCTTCAAAGTTTTTAGGTTTTCATTTCATCAATATCAATCTATCCATTTTATTAGAAAACAGACAAACAAAGGTGTTATTGTAGGGACCACATCGACAGATGAATGTGGCACTACAAATGAAATTATAAAAGTTTGTACATTTGAAAGTTCTATCAAAATGATTTGCCAAGTTGATATAAGAAGTTAAAGAATCACATGCCTATGTACACTAAGACAAAATAAGTTGTCAATATCCTATACTCTTGTAAAGTGACAGTAAGAACTCACGGGGTGTTCACCTCACAAGTAGAATACTCCTAAGAAGGAAAGAAAAAAGATCTTCTTTTTACGCTTTATTTGGGAGTTTAGAGGAAGGGTGGTTTTGGGATGGGAAAATTGAAAAGTCTTTCATATTTTTTGAAAGAGTATTTTTTTAGAGAACGATAAATCAATGTTTTTAATTTTAAGAATATTATAATAACAAATATTAACTTTGAAGAATTTATATAAACCTTTCAAAACCATCATCTGGTATAGTTTTGAGTTTCCCAAATGAGGAGGATTTTATATTGTGAAGAATAATAAACCCCTCAAAGTCCTCCTGATGGACAAAATTAGCAAGTGTACCAAATCGTAACAAGTAATAAAGTAGTAAGTTTATCGTTTTTCACAGGGATTGTCGTTCAACTTAGCAATTAGTAAGACTATTTCAAAGAATAAAATTAAGAGATATTTAAATAGAGTTAGTTGCAAGGGTTTAATAATATTGTTTGTCCAATGCGAGATTAGGTTTGATAATATTGTTTGCCCAATGCGAGATTAGGTTTGTAACTCAAATGACTAACGGAGATTAGAACATCCTTGAATCTCCGTTCGTCTTTGTTGGAATTAACTTAGAAAACAATCAATTATGTGGTGTCTACCGATGATTTATTGAAACTAAAATATAAAAACTCCATTAAAACTTCTTACGACTACGTATGTTCCGAGTTAACCTAGTTACACTGTGGCGTTCCCTAAAAAAGAGAGTAGAAAACCTTAGATTTCAAACTTGAATTTCATTAACATAATTATGAAATAAGTAATTAGAACTGTCGTAAACAAATAAATGTTTTTGGGCTGCCAATCCTACTAATTCTATACAGATCGATTTTCAAGATTACTGATACAAATTCTCAATTGAAAAAGCGTTAAGCACAGGCAAGAACTATTTAAATCGGACACAAGAAAAGCATACTGATTTGGAAACTTTATTAATTGAATCCAACAAATAAGAAATTATTCATCTTAGAACCCTAATCAAATAGGTTTAATTGCTTATGTCAACAAACAACATAACAAAACAATAGAAAAATTTACCCTAGACAGAATAATAGGAGGATGGAATCATGTTTTGGAACTCTGATGCATGACCTTTGCCTTGAGCCGATAGATTTTTGAGTGAATAATAATGTGTGCAAGGGTCTCTATTTATAGTAAATGGTTACTTAGGGTTTAAGAGAAGAAAATTGGGCTTTTTCCACCGCTTTAGCTTAAAATAACAAGTTGAAGGCAATTTCTACTCGCATCTGTGCGCTAGTGGCGCATGAGGCAGTGGCAACGCTGTCTCATGCGTGGTGCATGGCCATCCGCTAGTGGCGAATGAGGCAGCCCTTGTGTGCAAAATCTTGCGTTTTCTTCTTTTGTATTGTCTTTAAAAACCTTCTAAGAATCATTGGTCTTCAATCTTTATATCCTTGATCATTCACATGATGTCTTGATTTGTTGATTTACATGATTTCTTACTACAAAACACTCAAAACACCTATGAAGTTGCATGATTTAGGATAAAAGTGAATTACAATGACTCGGGTGAAAACAGTAGAACATGTTCCTCAAACCATTGACAACTCCTATAATTCTCATCTTATTTGTCTTCAAATGCAAATAAAAGTACTATAAACATTGTCAAGAATATCATATGATGCTCCGTCATCACCTCCTCTATCAATGTTCTCTATTTGATCAATTTGATTCTTCCTTTTTCTAAATCCCTCTCATCCCTTGCAGACAAATACTTAGAGTCATTATTAATTCTCTTTAACTGGTTTGAAACTTATATGTTTGTTGAAACATAGGATATAGAACTTTATTCTCTTAATGGGATATAAAACTTTATTCTCTTTTTTATATAAAGAACTTTATTCTCCTTCTTTCTCAAGTATTCATGGGAAAATATATGTAACAACGCAAAATTATTTTTTATATATAGGAAGACATATATAGATAAAATGGAAAGAAAAAGTTCTATTTCAGAAATAGTTATAATTACAATAACTTCAAACCATATATAGATAAAATAAGTCACGAAGTAGCCATGTCATCATACAACTCATGTCATCGCCAATACATAGTCTCAAAATCCCTAACATATAAGTAAATACGAACAGCAAAGACCGACCCTTAATCAAAGGCCTACAAACTAAGACACCAAAAGCAGTAGACGAGGTAGCTCCAAGCTATCCTCAAGCAACTCACCAAAGCAAAGCAACTACTCATGCACACCGTCTACTCATTCATAAGAATAATGCAGGTGGCCAACCGAACGACCACTCGGGATTAGTTCACATCTCATAATTAAAGTATAATCAAACATAAGCATTCAAGGATTCATGCATAACACATATACATACTCAACATTCTTAGAATACTAATTCCACATAGACATTATCTTTCCCTTATCATATCATATTAACATATGCATCCTTAATCAATATTATCATCCAAGGCTTACCACTTAACAACACTAATCAATATGAGAGTTTCTTACCTCATTCCCTATTCAACTTAATCATCAAACTATACCAACTTATCATTTAGGAAGTATAAACATACATGCAACTTTACTCATAAAGTATATACTTTCCCTAATGCATATAATTATGTAATTCACATCAATCATATAAATTGCATTAACTCTTACCTAATCAACTCAACAACTACAATTCGTCATTTCAGAAGTATAAGCAATTAATTCATCGTCATTAAAGAAATCATCGAATCACATATTTATAATTCACACTTCATTATTTTCACCAAAATAAATATCATCGATTAAAATCACTAAGTGTACAAGTATCACAAAAAAAATAACAATCATCATGTACACATCTTCACATATTCACCAAATTTTATGAAGGACACAATTCACGAAGTTCACAAATGCACATAATTACCAAGCACATATTCAAATGATTCACATAGTTCACCAATGCACATATTCACATAGACTCGAATGTATGCAATGCGCCTAGACACGACTCTATATTCATGTGGTACCGATCACATCAAGGTCGTCACCTTAGATACATTTGTATCATAATCATCTTCATTTTGAATAAAAAGTATTCGATCATCTTCATTGGATATAAATATCCTAAACTTATGATTTTATGAACATATGACTCACTATGCACATGTTCAACATCAAATTCATCATCATTTTCAACTTCAGTTTGTATACATGCATTCACCATCATTATCATCGTCATTTCGCATGTAACAATTCACCAACATAATTCATCATCATCATAATCAACACCAAAATATAATCATGTTTATCACCAAACATTTATCAAATAGTCATCACCAAAAATAACACATTCACCTCATAATTCACAAGTCACATTCAACAAAAAGTCATCACCAAACTATCAATTTAAATTCACCAAAGAATCATCATCAACAACTATCATTAACAACAATAAACTCAAGAATCAACAAGTTCAAAATCACATTTTGCATCAAAATGGACAATCATCCAAGTATTAACGTTAAACATATTAGACACTCGATCATCATCAATTCATCCTTATTCTGCACTAACATCATAAATATAAAGCAAACTACAAGTTACAAAGTTAAGAAAGTTCATCCCTCTAATGTCCGTCCAAGTTTACGAAAATTAGTATTTTCCGATGCATTCTCCAAAATCAAAGTAAATAAGTTTAAACGCCTCAACTGAGTATACACATAATTCACATATGATTGCAATAGCATATACATATACGTTTTATAGGCCAATTTCGACAATTACCAAAATCGACTTAAGTTCGTCTCATTTTATCGTTTTGCAAAACCAATTCATCTTCAATACGAAACCAAGTTAGGCCCAACATACCATAGGTTAGGTACTCTTAAACATCCTAATTAAACTCCTAGTGCTCAATTTTTTAGGTTTGGGACCAAACCATAGCTTTTGGGTTCACTTAAAAAAAGTTATGCTGAATTTTCGTAAAATTGCATCAAGACCTATTGGCAGTATTTTCACAATAACACAAAATTTAAAAATCATTTTTAATCCAAACAAAAGCCATTAGAAAGCTAACATATATATCTAAAACTTTCATGTTCACACCAAAATCCAATTCTAAACAGAAAAGTGTGAAAAAGGTTCAAAGGTGCAAAAACCGAAGTTCTGACTGCACGCACGGTAGTGCAGCTCAATGTCGAGCCACACGCACAGCTCGTGCTGCCTGTAGGGCGAACGGTCGTGCTCGTCTGACAACACAAATTTTCCAATTTTTCACTTTCACCGTTTCGCACATAAAATTCAAACTGTTGATTCGTTAATGACAAATTTTCTTCAAAGCTCATTAAAACAACAACAAGATAATCACGACTTCAACAATAACAACATCCAAGGTATAAATTATCATCAACAATACAACATAACATCAATCAAAGCATAATCTCACAATTTCATCAACAAACAACAACAACAACTTCATTTTTACCAATTTAAGCAAAAAAATCATCAAAACAACTTATCAACAACAACCATGAGTTTTAAGCACATATTACATCAAGTTCATGATAGGTTACTTAAGCGGTTATAGTTTTCAACCCTTCACCGCTAGAATTTTCCATTGTTTTAGATTTTCTACAAATCTCCAAAGAATGTTATATATATATATATATATATATATATATATATATATTCAATTTTTATGATGTGTTATGAAAAATATTAATTTGGATTTAATGAATATCAAGTACGGGTTAGATTTGATTTTATATTAATATTGAAAGGGGTGCGGTTTATGTTCTCTAATTAACCCATATCAAACACTTCATTTACAAAATACTAAATGTGATTATGAGAAGGACATGTTGTCAATAAATAATAAAGGAGTCGTAGAGAGTAGTGATTTATTGTGTTATTTGTATAAACTTTACAGAAAATTAATATTAAAAAATGTTTCACATTATATGTTTTAAGTTAGCATATATCTTGATATGAAACAACACAGTATAAATATATATTATTTTCAACTCTAATTTCATTTCACTCATTCCATCATTTCAAACGATGACAACAACAACTAAACTCTATCAGAAAATAATATTCAACAATATTTTATAATATGTGTTATATGTTAACATATATTATGATATAAAATAACATAGTTCAAACATACATTGACCACTTCATACAAACATCATATGACCCTTGGTAGAAAAACTACATTTACGATTAAGTTTCATAAACCCTTTAACTAATCATTGACATTTGAATAATAAACATAAACATAAACGATGTAGAAACTAAACTATTATATTCTATGAAGCTCTTTCAATATCTTTTTCAGATACCCTTCTTCAATTTTAATTTTCATTTTAATTACTTGCACCAACCCTAGTTTTGTAAACAAGAATCTTCCATAGTTTTTTGTATATTGTGTTGGTTTATCAACGATAACAAACAGTTCTTTCTTCATAACTCAAGTCCTAACAATGCATGGATATCATTGTATTTTAACAAATATTGAGAAAAAACTTTTTTAATTAGGTAACTCTTGAATTTCTCACTTTTTCAATGAGAGTATTCAGTTTTTTAATCTTTTGTATTTAATTCTTGAGTTCTTGACAAATATAGAGGAGTATTTTACAATGGAAACCTCAATCTTGGAAATACCAGTAATATACATCATTAATATGACAAAATATCATTCTTAGAATGTTAATTTTTATGATTTAGAAACTAAATTTTTTCGTTTACAATTGTTAGAGACTACCTTTACATTTTACATACAAGGAAAATTAATCTCAATCGGAACCTACTTCAATCCTGTGAAAAGTTTCAAAATAACATAATTCATTAATAAATGTAGATACGTTAAAGGAATTATTGTGACAATAGAAATCACCATGAATTTGAATATTCTTGTTGGTTTTAACTATTATTTGGTTTCATACCATTACTTATATACAATAAATCAAGAATACTTAGATGAAAATATATATCATATCCTTCATTGTTTAGGAATCAAAGAACGACTGCATTGAGTTGACAAATACACAAATAAATACACTTGAAACAGAGTCTATGATTTACATATATATTCAAAGTCATCAGTGGAGTTAAAACCAACAGCTTCAATCATAATTTTCTACTTTTGCCACAAACATAAAGAGAAAGAGATCCAAAATATTTGTCAAGAAACAATTAAATGGTTTTAACATAATTTTGATCTTCAAAAAAATTATCTTAAAAAGAACTCTCCAAAAGTTGAGAAAGAACATGTACCATTTGACAACACAAGTAGCTTGCCTAATAATAACTATCAAAATGATTGCACATGGAATAAAACATGTGGATGCTATCGTCGACCTGCAAATCATTTAGCAGCTCTACAATAGAACATTCACCATAACTTAAGTATTCCTCCTTTAAAACAGAAACTTTTAGTAGATCATAGAATACAATTTTGCAACATCAGATGTCATATTTGTGTTGGGCCTCTTGGCAAGTTCAGTAATATCTCATTTCAGTTTTTAGCTTCATCATAGAACTTGGCCTTAATAGCTGAAACATGAGATGTGTGTTGAGAACTCTCAAGTACAAACTGAGGAAAATACTTGCAAATGGAAATCACTTCTTCATAATCAACAAAGTCTTCTGAAACATCATTACCACCCTCTAAGATGGAGTAATTTTTTTGTCATCTCGGGCCATTTACATAAAACCTTGTTCACCTCACTTATCAAAGTGAGAATAATCTTTAACACCCAACATTTACTCCTTTCGTAAAAATCGTACCCCACAATGCAAACAGCATGCCTTCCAACCTTAGGCAAAGTCCTTGGTCATCAATTGAAGAAACAGCCCTAAATCCCACCAATCTATTTTGGGTTTTGTGAAAGAAATTTGTTAGAATTTTCTTTTGCCACTTCTTTGGTTAGGGTATTGTTTCTATGATGTGATGATCTGATACATGAAATGCGTTATTCTTAAAGTTTCAAAATTAATTTCAAAATATAAACTATGTTTGTATTGTGTTGTTTCAGATCTTAATATATGTTTGTTTATATGAAGATCAGAATACATGTTAACTTTTAATGTAAACTTTGTAACATTTTTAAATATTAATTTTCCAATAAGTTTATACAAATAACATGATATATCCCTACTCTCTACGCTTATCTAGTTATTTATTGACAATATGTTATTTTTATATACACATTTAATATTTCATAAATATTGAAGTGTGTTACATGATTTATTTATATAACTTAAACCTCATCTATTTTGGTATTGAAACAAAATCAAATCCAACCTACATTTAATATTCATCATAACCCAATATTTATCATTTCTCATATACACTTAGAAAAACTAATATACACAC
>Ga0315913_1003537_pt1 | contig 18786 bp, 18 predicted proteins | sample MpolsnodulesMG_FD_207736 | JGI IMG/M metagenome (GOLD analysis project Ga0315913, IMG submission 207736) | Medicago polymorpha root nodule microbial communities from Los Angeles, California, United States - small nodules | ecosystem: Host-associated > Plants > Roots > Nodule | place: USA... | reverse complement strand
TTGTTCAATCAGAATCTCTAAGAATAGTACTTTGATTATTGATCCTGCACACTTGAACAAATTGTTTAGCATATCCAATTGATTATTTTGATACCTTGTTATTGTCAAAACTCAATAGGTGACTTGGAAACACCCTTGTTCCAACAATCTCACTTATATGTTTGTCACTATATTATCTTGCATCGAATCTGAAACTTTAACTCATATAAGACATGTTAACATCTCTCCCTTTAAGTGTGAGACTCTCGACATCTGTGATTTGGTAACAAAGTCAAATAAAATTAGATAAAAACATATCATGGTAAAAATGGTGAGTTGGTGGTGATTTAATGGAGGGAGGTTTATGTTTCTTTCTTTCATGAGAAATTACGAAATAAATTAGAAAAGGAAAGAAAATAAAAAAATAATTTGAACATGAGAGAAATGGTAAGGAAAAAAAAAGGAGTGTGTGCTTTTATGGGAGCGTATAAGGAATAGAGTGAATTGTCGATAATTTTACTAGTTCGATTCAGGAGTTGGACATTTTTTAGTAAATATTTAACCAAAATATTAGACTGACTAAAAAAACGCCATGTTATTTTAAAATTTCTAATAAGTATTTATTTTGTCAAATCAACAACACACATATGCTTTTTTTCCATTGTCAAATTTCACCAAAGAATAAAAGTGAAGGAGTTTGAAGTAGTTGAGGTTGAATAACAACAAAAATATAGCATGAAAGACAATGACATCCAATAACTAAAGTTTAAGATAAAAAAATAAACAATTGACAACTGAAAACTAACAAAATAAATTATCATAATGTTGGGAATTTCGGATGAGTCTTCACCGGATTGGATGATCGTGTTACATCATTAACAACCATACAAGTGAGATTGACACCACAACTTTACATAAAACCTTAAGACATTATGTATTTCGGTCATCTCACTTATATGTTGTTCAAAATCTACTCTTCCATCCAATGTATAATGTTAACTCACATTTGACACATTAACATATCCTAATCAATAATGTCACTATTTGCGTCCATAATTATGTAACGTAGTCAAATAAGGTCAAAATTAGGTACAACATGTTCAAAAAGGTTGATTGGTGGTGATTTCATAAAGGGAGGTTTATATTCCTTTCATCCATGAGAATAGAGAAAGGAAACTAGATAGAAAAATAAAACAAATATGAAGAAGAAGAAAAATTGAACATGGGAGAAACGTTAAGGTGAAAAGTATGTAGTGTGTGTTTTGTCCGTGAGAGTATAAAAAATAGATTGAATTATCGGTAATTATGTGGTTTTGTTGAAGGAGTTGAAGATTTTTAGGTAATTATTATAAAAAAAAGACTTAATTAAAAAAACGTTGTATCATTTTAAAATGTCTAATAAACATGTATTTTGTAAATTCATCATGACACATGTACATTTCCCATTGTCACACCCCATCATAGATCATATGCGAAGGAGTTTGAAAAAATAGAGTTTGAATACAAAAATAGAATTAAGATGTACGGTTCAGGTGCTGGTTTTGTGCTTCAGGTGACGTGATATCATTAAGATGTACACAAGCTGATGTTAATGGAATTTCTATGGCATTGAAATATCATTGACCAATTGCAATAGGTGCAATTCCTTCTCTTCGGCTCCAAAATGAACACTGTCTGATACATTAATGTGTTTATCTACTAAGACTTCGGTTTTTCTCTTATATGATAGAGCAATTGCAATATTCTCATACTCAGTTTAATTTTATTTATAATGTCAATATCCTTCTGATCTTTCTCATTTTTCCTAATGTAAGTCGTACTCTTTCAGTGACCATATTATCAACTATATGTTCTGCTTCATTTTATTATACAATCAGCTATATATCCGTCTTTTTTTTTCTTTGTTCTTTGGAGCGTCTATGTCTATGTGCATTAACATGACAATTTTGTAGTCCCCTTTTCAAGCCTTTTTTGTTATATTTTTGTTGATGGGTTATTTTATAATATGCTTAGTTAAAAAATATGATAGATAGTTGGTGTCTTTGTCGTTGTTTGTTATACTTATTTGTTACACGATTGAATAATAAAAAATTCGTGTTGGATGTTAAGATGAATCAAGTGTGTGCACGATATTAACTTTGTATATATAAGGGTATCCGCTATTGAAATCATGGAGTTTGAAAGAAACTGTATATAAGGGCATCTGGTAGAGACGATTCGTTGGGTAGGGACAATTAGTTGTATATGCAGTGGTAGGCTTCAAGACTCCAACACCCCCAGTTGTATGTAGAACATCCAAAAAAAAACAAGACTCATGTCTCCGTGATTAATTTTAGTCATCCGTGTAAAATATTCCGGCATTAAATACTAATATTTCGACGTTAAATCCGTTAAATCATTCCCGTTTTACGATACGAAAAACCAAATAACTATACGCGTTGATATTTGTATATAATATGCAATCCAAAATACGATAACGATGCGTTTTATTGATATATTGTGTATAAAATAATGAATTTGCCGTTTAATTAGATTTTATATAAAAATAAGAATAGTCGTAATTCTAGCCCGTGCTTGGCACGGGTTTCCAAGCTAGTTAATTTATAATAAAGTCAAAAACAGTTTCTTTTTATGGTATGCTTAACCAGTGCCCCAGGGGCACCAGTTAGCAGTACCCTTGTTTTTATTACTATTATTATAAATATAAATAAAAACAAGGTGTGCTCTGTCTAGACACACAACCATTCACACAATCTACGATCTTTACAGTTTTGCATCTTTCAAGAACCTTCTCATGTTATCTAAAGAAGGGTTACCTCAGATAGATCGAAATTGTGAGGTACCACAGGTCCTAAGATAAATGATAAGTTAGAAGCTAATATGCGCACTTACATTTACATTACAAGAACTTGAAGCCGCTACTATTCATTTTGGGCCTCTATACAAAGGTAGCCTTGAGAGCACTAAGAACTAAGTAGTTGCTCTGAAATAGTTTAACCAGAAACAAAGGCTGCCCAGGAGACCAAGATTTTCTGTGGAGGTTCTCATGCTCAGCCTCATAAGTCACAAACATGTTCTCAAATTGATAGATTATTGTGCTGATGACATTCAAAATATACTTGTTTATGAGTATATGCAATTGGAATCTGATAATAGAATAATATAAGATGTTTTTAGCTATGTTTTTAGTTATTTTCTTTGTATTTGAAGTTTAATTAGAAGTCAATTAGACGAGTTGTCAATGGTTTGAGAAACTCTTTGTATTGTTTTCATTTGAGTTGTAATTCAGGTTTATCCTAAACCATGCAACTTCATGGGTGTTTTGGGTCTTTTTAGTGAGTATGTAAATCGGCAAAACAAGACATCAAGTGAAGAACTGGGTATATGATTCAATGGTTCTTAGAATACATTTGAAGACAATACAAAGTGAAAATAATTCATTTGAAGTTTCAAGCCATTACAAGACTGAAGAAGGCTTGAAAAAGAGTCGAAAACTGCAGAATTCTCACAGGAGGTGTTGCCTTATGCGCTCCAGCGCACAATTGCATACGCCCCGTGCATGTATGCAGCAAATAATTTCTGTTTTCTTGTTTTCCGAGCTATTTTTTTTGGAAAAACTCTATTTCCACCCACTTAACCCCTAAGTAACGATGCACTATAAATAAAGACCATTGCACACTCTTTTATTCATTTAGAAAGCTAGTAGTACAAGGCAAGAGTCAAACATCAGGAACTTCAAGGCAGAGGATCTCCATCTCCTCTTGTTCTCTCTAGGGTATGTTTTTATATTATTTTGTAATGACGTCGGTTTCCATGTGTAACTAAACCTATTTGATTAGGGTTCTACGATGAATCCTTTCTCTCTAAAGTATGATTTAATTCATTCCATTTTTATATCATATCTTAGATGGAGCCAGTAGGATTGACAACCTGAATTCCATTGGAGCAAGGAAGTAGTGAATTGTTTAGTTTCTAAAATAATTGAATCTAGCATGAATTTAGGGTTATAACTTATCTTAAGGGAACCCCACAAATGTAAATGGTTGAATTGCAAGATATTAAAATAAACTTCCACTCATTGATCATGGTGTTATTTTCTACTTTCTTAGTTCAAACAAAAGGCAATTTATAAACTAATGATTACTCGATTTAATTCCGTCAAAGACGAAAAGGAGATTCAAGGATTCTCTAATCGATTTTACACTTTTGAATCACAAAAACCTAATCTCACATTGGGCAAGACAGTCCCTTTTATTTGCTTTTCTTCATAGATTCAACTAATTACCAAGTTGAACGACAACCCTGTGAAGACGATAACTAACACTTTATTACTTGATACGATTTAGCGCTCTTGCTAAATTATACCATCAAGTTATTTGCCCCGTTGTCGGGGATTGTTGATATTTCGACAAGGTAATCAGTATGATTTATTTTGTGAGTATTAGGTTAGGTAAGTTTTATTTTCTATTTATATTTTTCAGTTTTTATTTTTCTATTTTTTTTATTTTTTACATTAATTTATTTTTCTGTTTTTAGTTTTGGGTTAGATCCTAAAAATTAGGGTTAGTTCCTATTTTCTAGGCTTGGTTAGTTCCTATTTTATAGGCTAAGGTTAATTCCTAAAAATTAGGGTCACTATGAATACTATGTGATGCCATTTGGTGTTATTAATGCGACGGGTGTCTTCATGGAGTATATGAATAGTATTTTCCATCCTTATTTGGATTAGTTTGTGGTAGAGTTTATAAACTATATCTTGGTGTATTCGAAATCAGAGGAGGAGCATGTTGAACATCTGAGGGTTGTGTTGCACACTTTGAAGGAAAAGAAGTTGTTTGCTAAGTTGTCGAAGTGTGAGTTTTGGTTGCGGGAAGTGAGTTTTCTTGGTCGTGTGATTTCGAAGGGTGGTATAGCGGTGGATCCGTCGAAGGTTGAGGTAGTGTTGCAGTGGGAGACTCCAAAATCTGTTTTTGAGATCAGAAGTTTTCTTGGTTTGGCGGGTTATTACCGGAGGTTTATTAAAGGATTTTTTAAGTTGGCTCTACCGTTGACGCAGTTGACTCGGAAAGGACAAGCGTTTGTTTGAAATGCTAAGTGTGAGAAGAGTTTCCAAGAGTTGAAGAAGAGGTTGACTTCAGCGACAGTGTTGATTTTCCGAATCCGAAGGAATCATTTGTTGTGTATTGTAATGCTTCTAAGATGGGTCTTGGTGGTGTGCTAATGCAGAATCGTCAGGTTGTGGCTTATGCGTCGACGCAGTTGAAAGTGGATGAGAAGAATTATCCGACTCATGATTTGGAATTGGCAGCAGTGGTGTTTGTGTTAAAGATTTGTAGGCAATATTTGTATGGTTCTAAGTTTGAAGTGTTCAATGATCTAAAGAGTTTGAAGTATCTGTTTGACCAGAAGGAGTTGAATGTGAGGTAGAGAAGATGGTTGGAATTTCTTAAGGATTATGATTTTCAGTTGCGTTATCATCCAGGAAAGGCGAATGTGGTAGCGGATGCTTTGAGTATGAAGTCGTTGCATATGTCGACATTGATGGTTAAAGAGTTGAAGATGATTGAGCAGGTTGGGATTTGAGTTTGGTAAGTGATTTGACTCCGAGTGGTGTGAAGTTGGGAATGTTGAAGTTGAGAAGTAACATTTTGGAGGAAGATAAGAATGGTCAGAAAGAGGATTTGGAACTTGTGGATCGTGTGGTGTTCGTTAACCAAGGCAAAGGTGTGGACTTCAAATTGGATGAGAATTGTGTTTTGATGTTTCGTGATCGAGCTTCTGTACCAGATGTACTTGAGCTTAAGAAGCAGATTTTGGAAGAGGGTCACAGGAGTTGTCTAAGTATTCATCCAAGAGTGACGAAGATGCATCAAGATTTGAAGAGGTTCTTTTGGTGGCCTGGAATGAAGAAAGATATAACTGAGTTTGGGTATGCTTGTTTGATATGTCAGAAGTTTAAGATTGAACATCAGAAGCACTCTCCTCATCAGAAGCTAGTTCACCAGAAGCTGACGTCATCATATGTTCTGAAGGACATCAGAAGCTGAAAGATTGAAGCTTTTCAAATGTTGTTCAAATGATGATTTAATCACGCCTATCATCAGAGAAGACTAGAAATATGAAGCAACGGCTAGTTTAAAAGGATTTGAAGGCTTTGGATGCTTATTCTTTGGAGAGAGTTGAAAAAGGACATTTGTACGAAGTGTACAACCACTATCTCCACTACTCTGATTTTATGTCTGCTAGTACAAGAACAACAGCTGTGCCTGCAACAGTGTTCCTCTATACTTGGAATGGATTTGAAATTGCTCCCAAATAGGACAATAACCAAATCAACCAACAAATCATTGGTGATTTGATCAAGCTTCAAAAGACTCTTTTTGATGTGTTGGCGTTATACAACGTCTCTTTCACACCTCTATATAAAGGAGTGAAGACATAGAGAATTGCAAGACTCAAACAACAAATTACAAGTGCCAACTTTCATAACAACTTTCATATCTTAGAAATTCTAGAGTCTTAAAAGAGTCTGTATCTGATTTGTATTGTGAACACCACTGATTGTATATCAAGTGTTCAACCTCAAACAAATTTCTTTGTAATTCTGTTTGAATAGAAGTCTCTTGATTAAGATCTTGAGCATAGGAAGTCTCTTGCAGTTGTGCTTGAGTAGTTTGAAGTCTCTTGCTAGTTTTAGTAGTGAGCAGTTGTAATCAGATATTACATTTTAGTGAACTCTCCTTGGAAGTGCAAGGGGGACAGGACTACTTCCGGTTTATGGAAGTAACCTGTATAATTGCTTTGTGTCCTTCTTCTCTCTCTCTCTCTCTCTCTCTCTCTCTCTCTGTGTGTTTTATCCACTACATTTAGATTCTAAACATCACTTCAGAAGCTGAATTCTATCTTCTTCTGAACAGTGACTTCAATAGGAGAAATCGAAGAAAAAGCTAACACAATTCAACCCCCCCTTCTTGTGTTTTTCTCACCTTCAATTGGTATCTAGAGTCTTGGTCTGTTGTCTTAACACTCAACATTGTAACAGAAAAAGATCTAAGAAAAACATGTCTGGTGAAGAATCCTCTTCTAGTCAGAACAACAATGTTATGCCATATGATTATGGTAATAAGAAAGCTGACTCTGGTAATGTTCCAAAGTTTAATGGAGATCCTGAAGAATTCTCTTGGTGGAAAACCAACTTCTACAGTTATATCATGGGTTTATATGAAGAACTATGGGATATTCTTGAAGATGGTGTTGGTGACTTGGTCCTTGATGAAGAAGGAGCTGCTATTGATAGAAAGAAACATATTCCTGCTCAGAAGAAACTCTATAAGAAGCATCACACGATCAGAGGATCACTTGTTACTGTTATACCTAAAGCAAAGTAAGAAGCCTTGACATTTCATTGTTGATTGCCCTGATCTTCAGAAGGAGAAATCAAAGGACAAGTCGAAGAAATCAAGTTTCAATTCAAGGAAATTCAGGAAGCAGATTAAGAAGAGTTTAATGGCAACCTTGGATGATCTAGACAATGAATCTGGGTCTGAAAAAGAAGAAGCTAGAGATGAAGCAAATGTAGCTGTGGGGTTAGTAGCTACAGTGACATCAGAAGCTGAACCTGACTCAGAAGATGAAAATGAGGTATACTCTAAAATTCCCAGAGAAGAACTTGTTGAGTCTCTTAAAGTGCTCCTTACACATTTTGAACTTAGAACCAATGAGTTGAGATATTTAAAAGAAAAATATGTTGATTAAATGAAACAACAAGAATCAACTCTATTGGATCTAAAAAAATTTGAAGAAGGACTTAGTGGGTTTGACTTCATTTGTAAAACTTATGAAGAGAAGCTCAAGTTTCTTTGTCAGAGGCTACAAGAAAAGTGTGATGGAAAACCTTTAAGTAAACATGAAATTGCTCTTAAAGATTTTATTATGTCTGGTATTGACAGAAGCAAAGTGGCTTCTATGATTTATAGCATTTACAGAAACAATGGTAAAGGGATTGGATTTTTAGAAGGAAAACCTAATGAAATCAGTCTCAAAGCATGTTGTGAATGCATCAAGGAAGGGTTGAAAACCTTCTTTGTACCTGAAGATGCTAAGTTTGAAACTGTGGTTTAGTCAGAACCTAAAGCTTCTTGTTCTAAGGCTAAGAATACTTCAAAGCCAAAGAACTCTAAGCCTAAGGCAATGACAAACTTTGATTCTAAAACATCAAGATTCTGAAGAGATCAGAACCTGATCCTCAGAGTCTGTTGAAACCAGAGTCTGGTATCTTAAAGTCTAAGTTTCTAAAGAACAAAATAGTTGTTACTTCCTGGGAATCAAAACCAAAAGGTGCTAGCCCCAAGGTATTGGTTAATCAGAAGCTATCAAACTCACAGCACAAGGTACAAGAAGTGAAGAGTAAAACTTCTAGTAATAACCTCAAAGGACCCATAACGCAATGGGTACCTAAATCTGAAATTGTCAATACTGCAGATATGCCTAAGAGCAATGGAAAAGCAAAAATCATGGTACCTAGACAGCGGTTGCTCAAGACATATGACAGGAGAGAAGTCTATGTTCCTCACCCTCTTAATGAAAGGAGAAAATGTGAAGTTTGGAGGCAACCAATCTAGAAAGATCATTGGTACAGAAACTATTGGTAACTCCTCTATCTCTATTAATAATGTGTTGTTGGTAGATGGTCTTGAACATAACCTATTGAGTATCAGTCAGTTTTGTGACAATGGTTATGATGTGATGTTTGGTAAGACCAACTGCATAGTAATCAACAAGGATAACAACTTCATAGTATTCAAAGGAAAGAGGATATAAAATGTCTATAAAATCAACTTCTCTGAAATTGTTGATCAGAAGGTAATTTGCCTTCTATCAGTGAATGATATGAAATGGGTATGGCACAGAAGGTTGGGACATGCTAACTGGTGATTAATCTCTAAGCTTAGTAAGCTACAACTTGTCAAAGACTTACCTAACATTGACTATCATTTAGATGCACTTTGTGGTGCATGCTAGAAAGGGAAGATTGTGAAATCATCTTTTAAAACAAAAGACATTGTCTCAACCTTCAGACCTTTAGAATCACTTCATATTGATTTATTTAGACCAGTTAATACTGCATCCTTATATGGAAGTAAATATCGATTAGTCATTGTTGATGATTACAGCAGATGGACTTAGGTAAAATTCCTAAGAAGTAAGGATAATGCTTATGATGTATTCAGTAACTTCTGCACTCAAATTCAATCTGAAAAAGAAATGAAGATTTTAAAAGTAAGAAGTGATCATGGTGTAGAATTTGAAAATGAGCCATTTGAAGCTTTTTGTGAAAAACATGGAATTATCCATGAATTCTCTTCTCCTAGAACTCCACAACAAAATGGGGTTGTGGAGAGAAAAAATAGAACTTTACAAGAAATGGCAAGAACCATGATTCATGAAAATAATTTAGCAAAGCATTTCTGGGTAGAAGCAGTGAATACAACATGTTATGTCCAAAATAGAATCTATATCAGACCTATCTTGGAGAAAACAGCATATGAACTCTTTAAAGGAAAAAGACCCAATATCTCTTACTTTCTTCAATTTGGATGTACCTGTTACATTCTAAATAAAAAGCTCTACCTAAAGAAATTTGATGCCAAGGCCCAAAGAGGAATCTTTTTAGGTTACTCTGAAAGGTCAAAGGCTTACAGAGTGTATAATTAGGAGACACTCTATGTTGAAGAATCAATGCACGTTAAATTTGATGACAAAGAGATACTCTGAAAGGTGAAAGTTTTGCAGATATGCAGGTGCCTGAAGAAACTTCAGAACCTGATCAGACTCCTGAGTCTGAAGAGAGTCCAGAAGTTGAACCCACTCTAGAAGCTCAAGATGAAGAAGCTTATGATGAAGCTCAAGATGGTTCTCAGCAAGCTAATCAATCCAAGAATACATTCAAGTACAAGTCTTCACATCCTAAGGATCAAATCATTGGAAACAAAGAAAGTCCTAGAAGAACAAGATCATATTTCAGACAAGAAGAGTCTATGATAGGATTGTTATCAGTGATAGAACCTGCTACAGTTGATGAAGCACTATCAGATGATGGATGGATATTAGCAATGCAAGATGAGCTCAATCAGTTTCAGAGAAATGATGTGTGGGATCTGGTACCCAAACCTCGGCACAAGAACATTACTGGAACAAAATGGGTATTCAGAAACAAGCTGAGTGGACAAGGTGAAGTAGTCAGAAACAAAGCTAGACTTGTTTCTCAAGGCTACAGTCAACAAGAAGGCATTGATTATACTGAAACATTTGCTCTAGTTGCAAGATTGGAAGCAATCAGGATGAATTTGAAATGAGCATGATGAGAGAATTGAAGTTCTTCCATGGAATTCAAATTAATCAAAGCAAAGATGGGGTGTATGTTCATCAAACAAAGTACACTAAGGAGATTCTAAAGAAGTTCAAGCTTGAAGATTGTAAAGTGATGAACACTCCAATGCATCCAACTTGCACCTTAAGCACAGAGGATAATGGATCAAAGGTAGATCAGAAGCTGTATAGAGGTATGATTGATTCTTTTTTATATCTCACTGCATCTAGGACTGAAAGAAAATCAACCAGTGGAAACTGTCAATTTCTTGGTGAAAACCTGATATCCTGGGCTAGCAAAAGACAAGAAACTATTGTCATGTCTACAGCAGAAACAGAATACATCTCAGCTGCAAGTTGTTGTACACAACTGCTTTGGATGAAACATTAGTTGGAAGATTATCAGATTAATGATAACAGTGTTCCCATTTATTGTGATAATACTGCTGCTATTTGTTTGTCAAAGAATCCAATTCTACATTCAAGAGCCAAGCATATTGAAATCAAACACCACTTTATTAGAGACTATGTTCAAAAAGGAATCTTAGATATATAATTAATTGATATTGAACATCAATGGGCTGATATATTTACTAAGCCTTTAACTGTGGAAATATTTTATTTTATAAAGAAAAATTTGAACATGCACTTTGTGTCTGATTAAATTTGATTGTCTTTGAATAAAAAGGTAGGTTCTGAAGTCATTCAGAAGTAATAGTCCATCAGAAGATCTTCACTGAGATTCTGAGGAAAATGTGCTTATGAAGATGACGTCAACATCTGAACTTCAGAAGCTGAATTCTTTACTTATGAATAGCAGAGTTAGTGGAATCGTTGGAAGTTACTTTTTGGTAACACATGTCCCACTAACTTGGCAGTTACTCTGAGAAATTCTGATGTGGCTTAAGTGTGTTGGTGTATAACGTAAGAGGGCAATGATGATTTATGCTTTGAATACACTATCTCGCGCCCCCTATGTCATTAATGTTGTGTTTGTTTGTCCCCTACTGAATTGTAATCGTTTTTACTAAAAACACTTAGACAAAAACACACACTTCTCACTTCACAACTTACACTTTCTGATTTTAGACCACTCCCTGAAAAAGCTCTCGCCATTTTCAAAATCAAAAGCTTAGAACCCTAAAACCTTCATCAGTCTCAATGGCATCTACAAGTTCAAATCAAGAAACATCCAAGCAAGTAGCTACTGGAGAATCACTTCAGATTAAAGGAAGAACTATGAAACTGGAAAGATGGCAGTTAACAGTTCAAGTGGATATCATAAACTATATCAACGCTCCAGACTTGAATGGATACTTCAAGATGCTGAATGGTCCTACGTATGAAAACCTGGTCAGGTATTTCTGGGTCAGGGCTGAAATTTATGACTTACATGTTGCTAGGTTGGAAGAGCATGAACGGGTTCTGATTGATCCTACGCTTGAAGGAAAGACTAGAGAAGAACTGGGCTTGAAACCATTCACCTGTACAGAGATTCGCTCAAATGTCATGGGAAGAAAATCTAGATAACAAGACAAGTCCTTGGATAGAGGTAGTGAACATGACTCTATTCAATAGCAAGAAGAAAGAGAAGTACTTCGATATGCAGAAGGAGCATTGGCTACTTCAGAAGATAATGACTGAGTGTCTTCTACCCAAAGGAGGAGGAGTAGATCAACCCTCATTAGAACATAGAGTTTTTCTACACTTCCTCATAACTCTTGAGAAAGGGAATGTGCCAAAGTACATCTTCAATCACATGATGTGGGCATTGAAAGAAAGCAAGGACAACAACAGAAGTTTCGTTCCCTATGGAAGATTACTATCAGAAATCTTTCATCAAGGAGGAATTTTGAAGGAAATGAAAGCTTCAAAGGCTATTACTGATAAACAATTGGGCACAATAACTGGAAAAGTTATAAATGCTCGTACCTTGAGGAAGATGCAACTGACTAAGGAAGAAATTAAGCTGGAAACTGATTTGCAGGAATCATCTATTCTATCCAGCTTAATGGATGATTTCCCTCCTATCTGCAAATAGGATCCTCCTGATGTAAGAGCCCACTATGTATATGAAAAATGGAAGGCAACTGGAGAAACCATCACGTATGATGATATTCCAGACACCATGTATGGGGGTGTTCTACCTGTTGCTCCTAAGAAGAGTAAATCAAAGAAGCAAGCAACCTCAGAAGATGATGATGAAGAAGAATCTTCTGAACCTAAACCAAAGAAAGCCAAAAAGGAAAAGGCTGCTACACAAGTGAATGTACTTGGTTCTGCTATGCCAACTATTCAAGAAGAAGTTCAAGATTTAGATCTTGTAAAGGTTTTTAACAAAAGAACAAGAGGTGGAACTTCAATTGCATCTTCATAATCTTTACCTCCTCAACCATCAATTCCTAAGAAGAAGAGGAAGCAAACTGTCAGGAAAATAAAGGTTTCAACCTATGTGACTGAAGAAGATGATCAGATTGAAGTCAGAAGGAAGGAGGCTGATGATGTCGCTGCTATACAAAAAGCACTTGAAATTGCTAAAGGCATTGGGGTTCCTATAGAAGCTTTGTTAAAGGAATCAACAGTTGAAGCTGCTCATAAGGTGATTGAGCTAACATAAGATCTTCAACAGTTGGTTGTGACTGGTGATGTTCTAAAGACTGCTGAAGAAGGTCAAAGAGAGGAAGCTACTTGTTCAAAAGCTGCTGCTTCAGAAGCAAGAAAAGGTAACTCTGATTCTTATAATATCTCTAAAGTAATAGAAATAGAATCTAGTTCAACCTCATCCTCACACTCCACCTCTGTCTCAACCTCTTCAGACATAGATAATATTCCCTTGAATAAAGTCTATGCAAACTTACATAAATCCTTATCCCCATCACCATCTACCAAGCACCAGAAAAAGCCTGACGATGATATATTTGTGCCTATGTATCCATCTGTTCTTGAGAGAATAGGTGAGATGTCGCAAATAAGAATTAATGTATGTCAAGGACTACCTGCTAGTCATCCTATACAACCACCTATGTTTGAGCCACTTCAATTAATTCCTGCTGATGCAGATGTCAGAAGTGAGCAAGCAATGCCTGAGTCTGACAATAATGAATCATCATCACCTCAACCTCAACCATCCACCCAAACTAGTGATCCATCTGTTCTAGAAGAACTGGCTAATCACTATCAAGGTGAATTACCAGGTTTTGAGCCAAACTTAGAAAGAGCCTCTGAAATAGCTTCTGAGGAAGTTGTTTCAGAAAGCCCCCATCAACAAGAACCTAACTTACAAATGGCCTCTAACACCTGCACTGAACTAATCATTCACCCTGAACATCTTCCATACCATCTCAATGCAACACACTCCAATATTTATTTTGGTATTGCATTAAGAAACCTAGCCAACAAGAAATCTTCCACTTAGGATCCATCAAACCTCAAGGAAGCATTGTCTTCCTTGGATGCTGACTTATGGCAAGAAGCCATAAATGATGAAATGGATTCTCTACAGTCTAACGAAACTTGGAACTTGGTTGACCTGCCTCCAAGCTACAAACCAATAGGTTGTAAATGGGTTTTGAAAAAGAAACTGAAACTAGATGGAACTGTTGATAAATACAAGGTTCGCCTTGTAGCCAAAGGTTTCAGACAAAGAGAAAATATATATTTTTTCGATACTTACTCACCAGTTACTCAATTCACATCCATAAGGGTACTAATTTCCTTAGCTGCTGTTTTTAACTTATTTGTACACCAAATGGAGGTGAAAACTGCTTTTCTAAATGGTGAATTGGAAGAAGAAATCTATGTGGAAAAACTTGAAGGTTTTGTAATCCATGGACATGAAAACAAAGTCTGTAAGTTAAACAAATCTATGTATGGTCTAAAACAAGCCCCTAAGAAATGGCTAGAAAAGTTTGACAACTTAATGATTTCGAATGAATTCAAAGTGAATGAAAGTGACAAATATATTTATTACAAGTATGATAAAAACATCTGCACAATCACATGTCTCTATGTAGATGACTTGATCATATTTGGTTCAAACATTCCTGCCATAAATTATGTGAAATAATTGTTAAGTAACAACTTTGATATGAAAGACCTAGGAGAAGCTGATGTAATTCTTGGCATCAAGATTACTAGATCAGATAAAGGAATATCATTGGATCAGTCTCACTACATTGAGAAGATCTTAAGGAAATATAATTGTTTTGATTGTAAACATGCGAGCACACATTATGATCCAAGTGTAAAACTCTTTAAGAACACTGGAGATGGTGTTAGACAAACAAAGTATGCGAGCATCATTGGTAGTCTCAGATATGCCACTGAGTGTACTAGACCCGACATCGCCTATGTCATGAGACTCTTCTGCAGATTTAAAAGTAGGCCAAGCAATGAGCATTGACATGCAATAGAGAGAGTCATAAGATACCTGAAAGGGACTATGACTTTGGGACTGCATTATCAAAAATATCTTGTTGTATTTGAAGGGTACAGTGATGCAGATTGGAACACCTTGTTGGATGATTCCAAAGCGAGCAGCGGCTATATATTTAGCATAGTTGGAGGAGTTGTTTCTTGGAAGTCTAAGAAGCATACCATTCTAGTTCAATCCACAATGGAATCTCAGATGATAGCACTAGCTACTTCTAGTGAAGAAGAAAGTTGGCTACGATGCTTGCTAGTTGAGATCCCTTCATATGAGAAACAGTTACCAGCTGTGTTGGTTCATTGTGATAGTACCGCAACTATTGCAAAGATTAAGAATCGTTATTATAATGGAAAGAGACAACAGATAAGGCAGAAACACATCACGATTAGAGAATGTATCTCTAATGGAGTGGTTAGAGTTGATTTTGTATGTACTAATGGAAACTTAGTTGATCCTTTGGCGAAAGGACTAAATAGAGAGAAAGTTTGAGAAACATCCAGTAGGATAGGACTAATGCATATAGCTCACTGAGTGATGGTAACCCGACCTACATGATTGGAGATCCCAAGACTTAGGTTCAATGGGTAGTAACAAGTCATGAAGTGATAGAACATGCTATGAGAAAAAGGATATAGAAAGCATGATCCTGCAGCGAAAGAAGGATGAGATAATGTCAACTCTTAATGAGATGTATACTCTATTTTGAGAGGAGTACATAGCTACATGAGTACTCTTGATAGACTCACCTATACGAATGTGGAACTGAGGCCGTGCCTATGGAATTTCGAGGTAGAATTCCTAGAGCGTTCGTTAAAACCGGGAAAGACGTGCAGGGCCATAAACGCACGAGCTTTTAGAATACACCTAAGAAAAGGTTTGTGTGTGGATTCTATGTCTGATATAGAGTTCAATGTTGTAAGCAACTCTTGTTAAATCAGAATACCATCCACTATGCAAAGTTTCAAGTTGTAGGCGACACCTTTGTTGGAACACTAGTTGATTCTAGTGGAAGTTGGATAGGAAAACATAAGTTAAGAACTAGTGTGTGTGTGTGTGTGTGACTTAAAAATGTCCCACATTGTTGAGCAACACTAACTAGCAAGTGATTATATAAGGGTGGGGGGAACTCCAGGTGTGTCCTTGGGGTACCCACTTTTGCGAACGGGTGAGCGCTTAGAAATATATATATCACACGCGCGACGCCGCCGCCACTGTCTGTCTAACCCGGCGGCCGGGCCAGGCTTGGATCAAAAAGATATTTATTTTTTATCACTTGAAAATGAAAAAGAATAATCATTTTAATCATTATCTGAAAGCGTCACACGCGTAACAAATAAATTTATTGTGATCTAACATAGTATCTAGAATTTTTCGGATGTATCCAACTAAGAAACCGAAAACCGGTTGCTTAAGTCACTCGTTTTTTGTTATGAACTCTCCCTATAAAAGGAGAGCTCGCCCCACTCATTATTTACGCCGAAATTCGCAGTTAATGACTCATGTGCTTTTCCTTTCTTCTCCCTCCTTCGACTTGTGTTGACGAGTCATTCTTCTTCTACTCCTTTCTGTCCTTTCGCTTTCGATTTGAGTGGTCTACGTACCATATAGAGTGGTTTTAATCGAACGATTAAAGCATATTTTTGAGGTGTATATTCTCGAACAATTACATACTGTGCAGTACGTAATTGAACAGTGATTGATAGACTTTTAGCAAGTGTACTAAAAATGAATCGAAGTAATAAAATTTATAAGTTCGTATCCACAGGGACTGTTTCAATTTCTACTCGGCAAAAACGTTAAAATAAAGGATGTATTAAATTTATGGGTTGCCCTAGGCAGTTGGATTTGGTTGCATAAAAGTAATACAAAGTAAATAAAATGGTTTGATAATTGGATTAAAACAGATGATCAAGCCGATGAATCCTCTATTGCTTTATGTGAAATAGCTTATCTCTCTTTACTCTCAACACTTATTCAATCTTTACAACAAATTAACTAAGTGGTTTTGATCAATCTCTTGACTCAAAACTATTTCCTAAGTTATAAACTTTTAATCTCTTAAACCGATAGAATAACCACGGAACAGAACGTTAATTCATAAGTCATAATCCTCAATTTCCTATCTCTAGGTTCCTATGTTGAATTAAACAAAATTACTATTTCAGGATTAAAAGCTAGGGTTAGTAGTCATTCAATTCCTAAGATCAGTTTATGTGATTGAAAGAAGCTAGGGTTAATAGTCATACAAACAATCATACGAAAAGCAATGAACACAAATAATTCTGAATAAAGACTGAGTAATATTGATAATAAAGAGAGTTTCAACTACTGATTCATATATTATAATAGGTACATCATGGCTCAATCAAACTAAAAGTTTATCTACTCATAACTAAATAATCATAAGCATAAACAAGATGAAACATACATAAATCCGGACCAACTATGTGTGTTCTTCAGCTTCCTGGTGCCGTCTATGCTTTGTTTAAGTCTCCAAAATCGAACCCTTTAGCTTCTGGTTGCATCTGGCTTTTATAGACAAAGAATTAGGGTTTCAGAAAGGTCCACCATCGTGCCACGTTGCGTGACCATCGTGGCACGATTCCTTCATTAATCAGACGTGGCAGCAAATTTACTCAACCATCGTGGCACGTTACACATCCATCGTGCCACGATTTTTCCAGCATCTTCAGATCCATCGTGGCACGATTTCTCCAATAGCTAAATTCTTGCATTCTTCTCCAATTTGTGAAATACTTCCCTTTTATGAATCTTGAGCTTATTTAACCATGTATATGACGGGGTAAATCCGCAAGTGCACGGTTTACCGGTGTAGTAATAAGAGAGTATCGTTCCAACAGGGAGTTGTTTAATTTAATTAACTTTTATGAATGTTTAGAATGTTTAGAAAAAAGTATAGTTGAAAAGTTGGGATTTTTAACATTTGAAAATAATAATAAAAAGCGCATTGGGATTTTTGGTTCATCTTGGTGACAAACCCTTCACAAACCAAACCCTAAACCTAGAACTTTATGTTGGACCTACTTTCTAAAGATAAGTTTCTCTTAAGCCTATCACATCTCCTTTCGGTTTCAGTGAGTGTGTTCCTCTAGCAACCACGTCTATTCTCATGGTTGATTGCTATTGGAATCCTTGAAGAACGGAACTTTATTTGTCTCAAGGTTTGCTAGACTATTCTCATGTTTTGCAATCCTTGTTTAATTTCACTTGTTCCAATATCAAAACTTCTTCTTTTGATGCTTCGCTTTGATATTTGTGATGATAAATTAACAAGTACTAACCTTCCGGTGTCACTTTATGAGTTTGATACTTGTTAATTCATTATAAAAACGGTGAAATTAGATTAGAAAGTAGATTTACATAAAATTACGGTTCAGGCTTGGTTTGATTAGGATTAGGTCATTAGACTCATTCAACAATCCCAAAACAAGAAGAGTTTACTCACTCATGTTCATCGTAAACATAGAAGAGAAGAAGAAGAACATAAATAAAATAACAAGAAAATAAAAGAACTTTTTTAAAGAAAACAATTGTCACTATTGAATTCCAAGAACAAAAGATGATTATACAAGCTAGATGGCTGCTCTATTCATAGTCTAACATTGACTTGAGCCCCAAGAATTAAATCAATAAAGTGTTGCACAAGAAACCATGGGCTCTAGGTCAGAAATACTAAAATAGGCAGTTTGTCGAAGAAGCAAAAGCAACAAAAGGACAATAAGGGCGTGCCTATGCTCATATTTTGGTGAAGGATCTTCAAACTTTGTGCACAAGATATTTTTGTATAAGATCTTCATATTTTTGGCATGAATCAGCTACAAATCTCTTTTGTTTCTTGCTTCAAGACTCAATCCTTTAAATATTTGTTTCTGAAATAAAATAACTTGCAATTGAAGTAAAATAGCTCTAAAAAGGAAATAAAAACATATTAAATCTAAATAAAATAAACTTAAATATTATATTAAAATTACTAATTATTGACTCATCAG
>Ga0315913_1003535_pt1 | contig 18789 bp, 12 predicted proteins | sample MpolsnodulesMG_FD_207736 | JGI IMG/M metagenome (GOLD analysis project Ga0315913, IMG submission 207736) | Medicago polymorpha root nodule microbial communities from Los Angeles, California, United States - small nodules | ecosystem: Host-associated > Plants > Roots > Nodule | place: USA... | reverse complement strand
CCCTTGTCTCCTCAACAACTCAACCGAATCAGCAGCGTGATCATCACGCGCCACATCAAAATCCTTAAAATTAAACTCCCAAATATAACTATTTTCAGTACCTAACGTTGGAAGATTACCTTTATGATCAGAAAGAGTTAGCCCAATCTGAATCAAATTCAACCTGTCAACATTCGCCTTCAACACTGCATAAAGACACGCGCCACGGTTCTTGAACGGCGAATCACCGGGATCCGCCCTCACAATCACACCGGGAAACTCCGTGTCCATTGAAATTAGCGGATACTGATCGATTAACGATCTTATCAAACCGAATTCGTCATCAAGATTTGAACTCCACACTGATCTTGTAAGAATCGAACCATTACTGGATCGTGGTGAAAGAGGAATCGATTCCGTTAGGGTTTTTTTGCGGTTACACATTGTGTTCAAGTGGCCACAAATTAGGGTTTGGCCAAAGTAAAGAGAAAGAAGAAAAAACGCCAGTTTTTATTATCGAATTGATTGATGCAAAATAGGAAATTAAGAATTAATTTGATTTGATTTGGATTTTGTTTGTGTAAAAGGTAGATTAGGTTTTTTTTTTATTTACAGTGGAATGAAAAGCTAAGTTAAACGTTGATTTATTACAGTAATGAAAATGGGTTAAACGTTTTCAGTAACAAAAACGCGTCAACGTGCGTAATTTTTGTTTCTTTGATAGATTCAGAGCTTAGGTTACTTCTTTTACCGTGGGTTACTTCTTTTTTCTAGTAAAATTGTGGATCACTTTTTACTTCTTATTTAGCAAGTTTTTTTGATATTTTAAGGGTACGATTTATCAATTATACCATGTCAGTTACTTTTATCTTTTCCAATAAAACTAATTAATGCTATCTATTTGAAAAATTAAAGTTTATTTGTTTTTTTTAAACAAAATTTGTTTCTTGTTATCTTCAAATTTAAAAAAAAATTATTTCAAGAAGAATTAAAATGAGTAACAATTGTTAAAAATTTTAAGTGTGACTCTAGCATTAGTTGAAGCCTTAACTTTGATCAAAGAAGTTGGAAGAAAATTAATTTTTTCTCAACTTTTGATAAATGTGAAGTTGAAATAATTTTTATATTGACTTACAATAATTAAAAAGATGTGCACAATATTTAGAAAATTGAAAATTGTTTGTTATGGGAGAGTGCGCAACAAAAATAGGAATTTGTTGGAGAAAAAGATAATAATTGTTTGTTACGGGAGAAACATAACATATTAAATTTATTGGAAAGATAAAGTGTGTGAAATAGGAATTTATTGGTGGATTAAAATGAGGGTATACTAGGAAGAAAATGTGCAAAAATACACATCGCTATTTTGGTGTTAATTTTCTAAAAAGACACTTAAGAAGGAACGGAGAGAGTATATGAGTATATTTATACTTACTTTTTCATTATCTCAATTATATCCTTAAATAATTTTTTCTAGATCGTTGTTGGTGTTTTAAAAAAAAGAGTTTAGATTATATTTTTTTTGTTATATTATTTGATTTGTTATAACTTGAAAGCAACAAACATTTATATTTTAGTTTTAATCAAAGTCAAAATTTCATAAATAAAAAGTACTGTTCATAATTTTTAAACGTTAGCGCAATAAAAAGAGCGGAAAAACGGGCACTCACGTACCCGCCTTTTCGCTAGTAATATATAAAGATAATACACTATTCTTGACACACAAAAAATGATAATACACACTTTTGGATTTGACTTTTCCTTTCTAGTTTTATCCCTTTATTTAAACTATTTTATCTTTTTTATGATATTATTTGAATTATATCTTAAAAAATTAGATAAATCCTAATAAAATAGGAGCACTCCACAACACAATAGAAAGAACAATCGATAATAATATCAACAATATTAAACACTATAAAAATCTTTATTTTAATCTTATTTATCAAAAATATTTTATTCTCTTTCTTCTATAATATATAATATATAAGAATATATAAAGGGATTGCACCCTTTTGGAATGCAATTTTTCTTTTTGATTTTACCTCTTCTTTTAAACTATTTTATCATTTTTATGGTACTATTTGAATTATTAATTAAAATTTTAGTTAAATCTCAATAAAATAAGATAATCGACAACTTCCTTAAAATAAAAAAAAGATAATCGACAACTCAATAGGAAGAATAATTCGCAATATTAAAAACAATATTAAACACTATAAAACAATTATTTTAGTCTTATTCTTGTCAAAACAATTATTTTAGTCTTATTTGTAAAAAATTATTTTAGAGAGAAGTTAGAGAGAGGTTAAAATGTGTAAGTGAATGGTTTGGGTATAGGGCAGCTGATGCAACAAAAAAAAATATGAGCAGGTTCAAAGTGCAAAAAACATAGGGGTTTATGTGAAAAAATTTAAATTTGAGGGTTGGCAAGTGCATCCTCCGAAAGCAATGTAGCTCCGCCACTGCCAACAAGGCACGGCCAAATGCAGCAGACGTCGGCGAAGCAGAAATAGAAACCAGTGGAGTGTTGTGGCATCTCCTCCTCCCAACGGTTCATCGTCTTCTGAACGCAATGATCCATTGTGGATCCCTGGGATGACGGATATTACATTGCAACCCTGTCCAGGCAACCTATATTTTCAACCAGGTTGTGAAGCTCTTACGGACATTATCTATGTCTGCTACACCACTTTTATGTCCAACTCTGGCTATTCTAGTAGATTGCCTGAATGTGCCTTTGGATACTACTGTCCAGTGGCTTATTACTGGAGGCTCTTGTATCTCCATATTAACAACGGAATAGAGGTCACCGATTCTGAGTTATTATCTTTCATGCATCAGGTTAAATCATTGCACTTAGAGGTTCCACCGTTGATTGCACATTATCTAGCTGGTTTTGGCAATACTACCATTCCTTCTAGTCGTGATATCATGTTCCGGATGCGGAAGGTTCCTTCATATTGCAATGCCGGCAATACTACCGGTTGGTTTGGCCGTGTTTCAGCTGATACTCAACCGTTTTACCAAAACTATCCTTGCTTGGCAGTTTATGTGGCGAGGATGTTCGCAAGCCTTGAGGGTGGCAAAGACATTTGGTGGAATTTTCCTGCTGAAATTCAACCTGTCATAGCTGGTGGTTTATGTCCTTCGCTTGCCTGTATAGGTTATGGCCCCCGTGGAAATCTCTCACGCGATCAGCGCTGTTTACTTGAGGCTAATGGGGTGCGCGTTGCCGAGCAATTTCCTTCTTCCAACCGTTGTCTTCCTCTCAATGTCAGTCTCCTCTTCGGTATCCGCACAATGCTCTGTGCTCAAAGTGGGTTACAGCTACTCCCCCTACCTAAAACAGTAGTCGGTACCGTAGATCAAATTTGCTTGACTATCATTGAAGATGAGCATGAGGAAGGAACAACTAGGGCCACTCCCATGACCCTAACGAGCTCTCACTTCATTCCTGGAGAGATTTGTTTTCCTGCCTCTGCCTACACATATCGTGTGCACCATGTTGTTGAGGAGGCAGCCAAGGAAGAACTTCCCCAACAGCCATGGGTAGTTTGGAAGTTTGGCAAGAATGCACCAGATGATTGGGCACAACTGACTGTTGTTGGCAACTCATCCCGAGAAGGTGAGCCTGAGATTTTGGCCTTCAAGGGATTTACGACGACTCCATACCAAATCTACTCAAGACTGGAAGCACTTAAGACAGCCCTTAATGGAAAGATCTCTTGAAATGTCGTCCAACGTTTTGTCAGTATCGAAAACTGGCCATCTTGTCCTCGAGGTTAAACTTGGGGTGATGTAGTGTGGAAAGACACAAGCTATGCTACCATGTAACGTAACGATTGAAATCAGTGTTGTTATTGACCTATTTATTTTGTTTATTTCATACCCAATGCTTTATTTCTATTATATGTGTGAATAGCTTCCTTTTTGTCTTCATCTTTCTATCTCTTAGAATTTCCTGACGATATCTCCATGTTCTTCAATAATTTTTCTATTACGAACCTCATTTTTCAGTTATATATCACAATTCCTTTGCACAAAAAGTTATATATCACGATCCAAGTCATTGGCTGCATGAATACTCATCATAAATCACTGTCAAACTAATGATGTTTTGTCAAATTTGCTAGTGCATATGCATACATATGTATGTAATGTTTTGCCACAGATGTTTGTGGCCAATGTAGGTGCCTCAAATCTAAAATTGATGTTGATTCTGAACTGATAGCAATTTTTCATAAAGAACCAAGTACAAATCAAAGAATTGATGCTTGTGAGTTTTTCCTTATATTAGCTGCTTTTGGGTTTTTCCTCATATTAGCTGCTTGTAGTAATGTGATCTCTATTCTTATTGGCAAAAACTTGTCATATTCTGGAACAAGCGAATCAAATGAAGATATAGAAAGTATTGTTTACCAGGAAGAATCTCCTGATGAACAAGCTCTAGTTTCTACTGCCTCTTCTTATAGATGTACGCATTTTTTAGCAAAGGGTGTCTTTTTGGACGTCAATGGTGAGAAGATCAAGTAAACAGCGAGTTCCATTTAGACTTGGTGGGAGATCACATGTTGTACTATTATTTGTAATGAATATATATGTATAGGTTGGACGTATTGGGCCTGCATGAGTTTGATAGAGTGCAAAAGAGGATGTATGTTGTTATTGGATTTCCCGACAATGTTTGTTAAAAGTGCCGACATTTCAAAGTTTAGCATTTTAGCAAATGACTATGCAAGCAACATTTGCATTAAGCATCCAACTCAGAGTCATTTGAGTGAATATTCTTCCAAGGTTTTTAAGGACTCTTGTAATTGCCTCAAGTGATCTTTCAGATGCAAAATTTAAGGATTGGCAAAGCATGTATGAAGAGGCCAACACTTCATTGATTGACCGAGCTCCAAAACTACGTCAAAGAACATCACATGTAGAATGCAAACCAAACCTACTTGGAGCAACTAGAGTTGAGGACAAGCTGCAAGAGGGAGAAACAGAAGCCATTGAGTCTCTACGGCTAGCTGGAATTAAGGTCTGGTGATAAGCTAGAGACTGAAATTTCAATTGGTCTGTCGTGCAAACTTCTCTGCGCAAATATGTAGCAGATAATTATAAATGGTACCTCAGAGGTTGAATGCAGAAACCTTCTGGCTGATGCTAGAGATAAATTTGGTGTGAGATCTTCAAGTGGAGAACATCAGAATCTAAAGCACAAAACCAATCCTAAACATGGTGATCTTGATATTCCCAATGACACAGTCATCAGGCAAGCCCAAGTCGAATCTAAGAAAGGAAAAAAGAAACACTACTCCATTGGCGCTCATAATTGATGAAACTAGTTTGGTTTGTATCTTGGAGAAGGAGCTGGAGTCAGAGGTAAGATTATGCCTTCAGTTTTTGAAAAAATCACTTTTGCTGTCTTTGTTTTGATTTTATTCTGGTATGTACAGTTTTCTTTCAACGCTATTGTCTCAATCATCTTTGTTTTAACTTCTCAGTCTGATGTAAATTATTGACGTTCATATGGTTAATTCTGTTATCTGAGTTTCCATGCCTTTAGACTATGAGCTGAACTGTTATTTTTTATATTACTTTCTGATACGTGACTGATAGGACTATCTTAAAAATAGGTAACTTGACCCTAACCGCGACCTGCCGGTAGAACCAAAGTTATCAAACAAAGTGCAACCCTAACTGCGACCTGCCGATAGAACCAACACCATAAAAGTTCTTATCCCAAGAACAAAGGGAAAATTTTCACAATAGAGAAAAATCAAATATATTAATCTTCAAATTGTGATTTGAGAAGTACATGAGCTTCTTATTTATAGCCTAGGATTGAAATACTAGTGATAAATTTCCACCGCCATGCATTTATCAAATACAATGGTAAGTGCATATTTATTACCTAGGAAATAGGCACTAACATGATTAAAATTCCCACTAGCCACTATAATGACTTAGAGCACTACTTTGAAGCATTTAGAGAGGCTAGGAGAATACAAAAGATCATCTAAAAATCCACCAAAAAATAAAAATGAAAATTACATATTAAAATGATGAAAATTGGACTTTTAATAATTCTTGTCAAGTGAATTTTTTATAGGTTTCCTTCCACATGTTTAGTGAACTCTTGATCTCATCACTTTCCTAATCGTACACATTTGATTGAGATAATTGAAAAATATTTTATCCATATTTGGACGTTGACCATGTGTACAAAATAGGCCTTTTAGAGAAGACTGGTCTTCCAGCTTGCAATCCTTGTTTAAATTTTGATATGTTGTAGGGTGTATCCAATTTTCAGGATCAATGGTAGAAGTTATTTTTTGAAATAGTTTCAGGCTTTATAAAACTTTAATTGATTCCTAGAAATCAAAATTTGGTTCATTGCCTTTCTTGTCTGTAGGTGTATATTATGCACTTCTTTTCCCGCAACTTCTGCACGGACAGATTGGAATGGTTTATTCTATTCTGTGTTATACACTTCAATTGGTATATGGAGAAAGGGCAGCATGTGGAGTATTTTAGTTGTTATCCTTCATTGTTAACATTTTCCAATGGTATTCATTCTATAGTTGTTTGTTGATGAATGTAAATTAGTTTTGTAGAACTTAATGGTTATCAAAAGCATATGTAATATCAGTAGTATATTTTTAAAAAGTTAATCAACTTTTAGAAGATTTTAAAGTTAATCAGTATTATATTACTTTTTATTTTGGTATTACTAGGAGTCTAAAAAGCTTCATCAACCGGTGAGTATCCAGACATCTATATTATATATAAAGAAAACTACTCATTTCAGCATGTTTTTGGGTTGAACTTTTCTTTCCAAAAATACCCTTAATTTTAAATTTTAATTTTATTTTAAATACAAATAACACATGTAACAAATATATAACAATAAATTTAATTTAAGGAGAAAACTTACCCACGGTTCCTTATGAACGGTTCTTACTGTTAGCCAATTATAAAATAACACGTTGATTACTAATGCATGCCACTAATCATCCCTGTTAACCCTCTTTTACCTCCGTAAACACAAATCAAACTCACAAAAAAAACCTCCGTAAACACAAATCAAACTCACAAAAAACTAGCACAATACAAAAACTCATGTTCCTTTTTTATCAGCAGCTTTTATGTTGTACATTTGTGTTGTTCCCCTCAATACAACCGACAAAGATTGCTAAGTATTTTCATATCCCTTACACTAAAAACAGTATTTTCATATTATTTTATTATATTAATAAAAGTTACTCTTCCTTATCCTTTGATCAATAGTAACAAACGTGAGCAAAAAATAATGGTAAAGATTGGACTTTAAATCCTCTAAAAAAATATTAGCAACAAACGTGAGCAAAAAATAATGTCAAAGATTGGACTTTAAATCCTCTAAAAAAGATTAGTAACAAACGTGAGCAAAAAATATTGTCAAAGATTGGGCTTTAAATCCTCTAAAAAAAGATTAGTAACAAACGTGAGAAAAAATTATTGTTAAATATTTGACTTTAAATCCTCTAAAAAAAAATTAATAACAAACGTGAGCAAAAAATAATGTTAAAGATTGTACTTTAAATCATCTAAAAAAAAGATTAGGACTCAATATTTTAGAAAAAGATTTGTTAGCACTATATTAAACATTAAATATTAATAAGTAGGATTCTCACAGTTCATAATTCGTTCCCGCATTGTTTAGTTTTTCTCAACCTCTCTTAGCCCTCTGCATCAGAATTTAGAATTAACTTGTAAGTTTTTATCTTTTTTTTTCATGTTACAACTAATCAAAGTCGATTAATTTCAAGGATCATTTGATTTTGTTGGTTTATAATTTCTTATACAAATTATGATAGCGTGCCTTTTTTTATATATAAAGAGAACCGTAGTTTTTTTTTAATTATTAAATAAATCATTATTTTGTTTAATAAAGGCAATATAACTTCTACAACGTATGTAACAGAGATGGATGTCACTATTTGAACAAATATCATAGTCATACATTGATAAAAAATATTAAAAATTTATGTCTTCTTTTGTTAAAAAAATTAAATATATGCATGGTACTTTTACTAACTCTTTCCTTATTACCCCTTTAAAACAAAAAAAAATAAATCTCTTTCATTATTAATTATTAATCTTTTAATTTTGACAGTTCTTATTTGAAAAATGGGAAATAACAAAAGTCAACTATCGAGGAAGGATCACCAGAAAGTAAGGGCAGAATATGAAAGGAAAAGAAAACAGAGAATGTACAATGAGCAAACACAACAACGACTACTTCAAAAACGAGAAAATTATAAACGACGGAAAGAAAAAGGAAATGAAGTTGAAATATCATGCACTAATGATATCGTTGAGCCAAACATGCCCAATCAAATTTTCACAGCTATGAATTTTTCAAATACACACTTTCAAGGAACCCATGACAACGAAGCAGAATAAAGTACCATACATATTAATGACCCAACACTTGGTTAGTGATGAAAACAAAATTTTAAGAGTTACTATTATTTATTATTATATTGGGCTCTGTCTATGGTGAATAGGTCTCCTACCGTAGGAGACATGATTGTTTTTTTTTTTTTTTTTTAGTAAAATGAATATGAACCATTAGATAAAGGTTAAGTAACTTTTGGATCAAAATGCTTATTATACACCCTCAATACTCAATTGTTTTCTTTTATTCTAAATTACTCTTCTATTTTCTCTCTCGCCCCATCTTCCATCTTCCTTCTTTCTTTCCTGCAACAACACATACAACTCTAATGGAGCAAAATCAATCAAATAACCCTGCAATATATGATTTTAAAGCAAATTTGTGTTGAACATATCTGATTCACTTCTCATTCTCTTCATTCTCTAGCTACCCTCTTTGTTAAAGACTGTTGGAAAAATCAACACCAATTTCAATTCTCAATTCACTTCCATAAAGAAATCTCTATTAATTTTTCCAAGGTTTTTAATGTTATTTTTTATTTATTCTGCAAGTTAAAATGAAGAATATTCATGATGTTATGATTTATCACAATTTGTGAAGGTTTCATCTTTTTTTGAGAAGAGAAATGCTAGCAACACACATTCTAACACACTTTTCAACACACTCTCTTTGATTGGTTACAACTCACATGGGTCCCACCAAATCATATGGGTCTCGTATAAATTTGGTGGATCTCATTTGAATTTTAACCAATTAAGGAGAGTGTGTTGAAAAGTGTGTTGCTAGTATTTCTCTTTTTAGAAACTCAGATCCCGATTCCTCTCTTCTTCTTCTGCTTCAAATTGTTGTCCTAATTGAAACATCACCACTGTTTACTAACTTGCTACCAGCAACATCAGCCCAGAGAGAAGAATCTAAAACACAGATGAAGCTTTAAAATAATACTGAAACCAAGGTTGATGAAATTAATATTAAAAGAAGAAAACAGAAATCATTTGTTGATGAAATTTGGAACCGTGGCAACAACAACAAGATGGGTTAGTACGGGGGCAAGAGAAGAAAAAAAAGGAGTAATTTAGAATAAAAGAAAATAATTGGGTGTTGGGGGTGTATAACAAGGATTTTGATCTAAAGATTACTTAACCCTTATCTAATGGTTTATATTTATTTTACCAAAAAAAAACTATGTCTCCTACCGTAGGAGACCTATTTAGGTATCCCACCATAGCCAGAGCCATTATATTGTGATACTTTTTTTTTGGTCATAAATGTTCTTATATATTTATTTTAACTACCGGATCTTAATAATGCATCAACTTTTCAAGGAACTCATGATAATGAATCAGAATATGATGAACTAGAGTATTATGAATCGAAATATGGCAATTCCAATGCTTTTGTAGAATAAATAAAATATTTACATTTGTTATGTTGTGGTTTATCTAAGAATATGTTGGATGTGGAAATCCTAACAGGAAGCAATGCTGCAAAAAGAGCATTCTTGCCCATAGTTAAATTAAAAAAAATGCGAGTTCAGGACTTCCCTTTGTGCTTAGTAGAAAATAGTTTCCCGTTAGACTAAGATTTGCTCTTACCATAAATAAGTCACAAGGGCAGACCATTCTCAATGTCGGAATCTATGTTCCACGACATGTTTTTAGTCATGGTTAATTATATGTAACTTTATCAAGAGGAGTTTCTCAAAATTCAACAAAAGTTCTCATTAAAGAAGGAAAAATAGAAGGAGAAGGTGGAAACTTTACGAAAAATGTAGTTTTTAAAAATATTCTTTTATCGCAATCATAACAATGTTTCTTTTACATAACATGTCATTTATACATTTATGTTATGATGTTATTAATTACTATTAGAATAAACAATAAAAGATCATTATTTTATCTTTATTTTATATGCAGGTAAACTAAAATATGTTGAGTTCATAGATAATTTTGTTATATGTCTTGACAATATTTTGTTTATAAATCAATATATCAATAATTTCCATTAATATTATAAAATTTAATCAAAATTATACAAACAAACATAATAAAATGATCACATGCGCTAGCGCAGTAGAAAGAGCAGACATCGTGCCCGTTTTTCCGCTAGTCTTTATAATGTTAAATATTTATCTTTATTTTTTATTTGTTGTCTGTTCTTCTATGAATTCAAGCCTAGCAAGTGCATCGGGAATCAAAGTTAAATAGAGAAGGAGAGGTTGGAGATACTAATTGTGGCCAAATATTAGAAGGTGGGCATTGGCGACGTGATTGTGATCCAATGCTTGCTTGAGAGAATGGTTACTATGATAACCAAATGTACAATAGTTCTGTCAAAAGAAAGAATTGTATATAGAAAGGATAAAATAAGAGTGTAATTTCCACGGTCCTCATGGCTCTCTGTCAACAAGTATACAGAAAACCCTGCGAAATGATCAAACTAGATATCCAAACAACCTTTGAACCAAAATAAGAGTGGACGAAAGAGGATGTCTGTTGTTCTTCGGTTTCCTGACAATGTTGTTGTTGTGAATCGGTCAAAATTTCAAATCTCACATCAATGAAATTTAGATTCGTGGAGCAAGTATCAATGACAAGAAACAACCAAAATTAACCACAAGCAAAAACAATCTAGATATAATGTAGAAACCAAGTGCATAGCAAAACCACAATTCAACCAAAGAATAAACAAGATAAAAAGAGCAAAAGAAAAGATAACACCAAGAAATGTTCAACTAGTTCGGTTCAACTTGACCTACTATGGGAGAGAGATTGATCTCTCCAATCCACTATCAATGAGTTCTTGCGAAGAGATACAAATGAGTTACAAGAAATTAGCTTCAACAAGCTCACAAAGAACAACCCTAATTTCTACTCATTTTCCCAATCTCACCAATGAACAAGACACTCATGAATTTTCACTCTTCCAAGGTGTTTACAATTGTTTCCCAACTCTAGAATCTAACACCCAAAAGAGAACCAACCCTTAGTCTTTGATTTCACTAAGGATCTTCTCTTTTGGTATCACAAGACTCGCTCAAGTTGCTCACAAAAACTCTCCACTCACGTGTTTCCCAACCCCATGAATCTTCCCCAAAAGGAACCAACCCTTTCCCAAGAGTCCCCTCTTTTGGTTCTCCAAGATTCACATCTTGAATCTTTGAACCTCACCCAAAGACCTTCAACCTTTAGTATCTAAAACCCTAAAAGTTCCCTCATTTGGTTTCAATGAGATTCACCAAGCTTACCCAACAAATGGGTCATGGAGTGCTTAAATAGTGTGACACATCTGTCAAAATTGTGCCACGCCTAAGAAAATCGCGCCACGATTGATATGTACGACCCAAGGTACGACAACCTTATCCAGAAATCGCGTCAGCAGAAACCATCCATTTTGCCAATAAAATCGCGCCACGCCTCCGAAAATCGCGCCACGATTTTCAGCTTTCACATCATCACAATTTTGAGTCTATTTCTCAACGGTTGTAAAGGTGTTTGTTACTAATACTTCAATGTTTAGCATTTTAGCTAATGACTATGTTAGCAACATTAGCATTAAGCATCCAACTCAGCAGTTATTTGAGTGAATATTATTTGCAAGGTTTAAGGACTCTTGTAATTGCCTCAAGGGAACTTTCGGATGCAGAATTTAAGGATTGGCAAAGCATTTATGAAGAGGGAAGCACTTAATTGATTAACCAAACTGCAAAACTACCTCAAAAGGAAGCGCTTGTAGAATTCAAACTAAACCTACTTTTTGGGGCAACTGGAGTTGAGGACAAGATGCAAGAGGGTGATAAGTTAGAGACTGCAATTTCAATTGGTCTTTCCTGCAAACTTCTCTGCGCAAATATGCAGCAGATAATTATAAACGGTACCTCAGAGGTTGAATGCAGAAACCTTTTGGCTTATGCTAGAGACAAATTTGGTGTGAGATCTTCAAGTGGAGAACATCAGAATCTAAAGCACAAAACCAATGCTAAACATGGTGATCTTGATATTCCCAATGATACAAAGTCATCAAGCATGCCCAAGTGGAATTTAGGAAAAGAAGAAAAAAAACACTACTCTATTGGCACTCATAATTGATGGAACCAGTTTGGTCTATACCTTGGAGAAAGAACTGGAGTCAATATTATCCTTCTTTATATGAAGTTTTTGTTTGAAATATTTTTATATTTTGGAAAACTAATGCTTGGATTAATTTAGGTGCATATTCAACTGTTTTAGATTGAATACTAACTAGTTTACCATCTCCTTTCAACAGCTTTTTGACCTTGCAACTTCTTGTATGAATGTGTTATGCTGTTGTGTTTCGCCATTACAAAAAGCAGTAATTGTTGATCTGATAAAGAGTCGTACAATATAAAATTAGCTATAGGGGATGGTGAGTTTTTCATAATCATATCTGAAATAGTCTGCAGTTTATATGTGTACTTTGTTTGGGGGACTGAGCAGTGATTGATAAGGATTTGTCAATAAGTTAGGCTTCTTCTTCACTTAATGTATCACAAGAACTTTTAATTTTTAAATATGTTTTCAAAATGAGACTTATAATTTCTCCTGTTTGTGGCAAATGATGTGTCAATGATCCAAATGGCAGATGTTGGTGTTAGCATCGGACTTTGCTATAGGACAATTTTGGTGTTGGTTATTTAATTCTGTCAATTTCTACTGCAATGTTGTCTTTGTTTAATTCTATTCTGGTGTGTATAGTTTTCTTGGGAAGCTATTCTCTCAATGATCTTTATTTTCCACTGTAAATTATGTATGTTTTTATATGGTTAACTGTTATCTCATTTCTCATGCTTTTAGGCAGAAACATGAGCTGAACTGTTATTTTTAATATTTTTGCCTAATCGCAGACATTTGATCGAGACATGTGAAAAATATTTTATCCATATTTGGATGTTACCTTTTTTCTACAAATTGTCTTTTTACAATAGACTGATCTTCCAGCTTCAGGAAATCCTTGTTCAAATTTTAATATGTCTTTCTACAAATTTTCTTTTTGAAATAGTTGCATCCTTTCTAAAATTTTGATCGACTCCGAGGCAGTGTCTTTCTTGTGTTCTGGGTATATATTATGCACAGCTTTTTCCACAACTTCTGCATTGACACATTGGAGTTGTGTTGTATTCTATTATGTGATATACACACATCTGCCCCTACCATTTTTGTTGTGTTTTGGACAAAACTTGAGCCACAAGACAAGACACTCTTGCAGCATAAAATACTGTATGGTTGAGGTCATAGGAAAGAGGCTTACAATATGCAATGATCGACACATTTTGGCCTAGCCTTGTCCTGTTCTACAATTCCCCTATTCAATTGATATATGGAGCATGGACATCAATGATTGGGTATTAAATAATCATGCTGCTGTATGGTGATCAATACTCACTACATATGGTTGCATTATGATATTGGATTCTATACCTGCTGGTTAGTCACACTTGTGTCTTCAAATAGATACACTGTCCAAATTAGATGATGTAGTAATGTAGGATGTATAGCTTGCTTGTAACCGTTGTGTCTTTGCTCCCTCGCTTTACTTTGCCAAGTTGTTTATCACATTATGGTGCACGTGTATGTTTTGTCTCTATTTGACTATTAACATTTTTCAATGCTATTCATTCTAAACGATTTGGTCATTTATGCGTTACCCCCTTAGAATTATTAAATAACATAATTATTACAGGTTTTTGAAAACAAACTATAATCAGTAGTTCTATTAGAGTTTGCCCTTAATTTAGGTCTACACACTAAACAGTAAATACAGACGTAATATAAATTATAAAACTCATTTGGTATGGGATCTTGGAGTATGATTCTTTTCAAAGTCAAATGTTCGATTCTTTTTGGTGAGAGCTAGTTTAGTTTCTTCTTCAGAAAAGAAAAAAAAATGTAATATACAATCTAAAAAAGTTTAATTTTATCTATATAAAATAAAACAATTTTGTGTAAGATTTTTTGTTTTGAAAGAATTTTGTGTAAGATTTATCTATCACGTTCATTGACTCAAAAATGAATGATACTATGTGTGTGTTTGGTTCAGTTTTAGATAAAATTGATTCTGACAGAATTGATTCTGATATAATTGATTATGACAGAATTGATTTTGAGAGAATTGATTTATGTTTGGATACGATAATGCAGAATTGATTAAACAAACTGAATGTTTTTGGATAGTTTTTATCAAAATTGATTTTGAATGTATAATTACTAAAATAGACATAGCTAAATTCAAGTAAATGTGCATAGTTGAATGTATATGTAGATCAATACTAAATGTAGATATATTATTTATTTTAAATAAATTTTCTATATATTAATTTAAAGCATAATAAATACGATCATTAAACTAATTTTTTTACAAAATATTTGTTCATATATTATATATTTTTTTATAAAATATATTTAAGTTAAATAATACTAGAATTAGTTGCAAAAAATGATAAAATATAGCGTAAAAGAAAGGTAAAAGAAAAATACAGTAAATCTGAATGGGGACACCGTAAAGGAAAATCCAAAACTTGGTAACTCATGACCATAAACATTTTTCGGGGGCTAATTTGGTTGGTTAAGTTTTCTTATTAAATTTGGTTCATCAAATTAATTACAAAGCAAAAAGAAGGAGAATTGATAATGGGCAATAAAGGAAAATAATAGGTTGTAATAATCAAAATATTAAATTTAATGTAGAATTGATTCTAGGAAAGTCAAAAGGTAGGAATTGTAGCCTTAAAGATAATTGCTTTTGGAAGATAGAAACAATTCTTAAAAGTCAAATCAAACACCATTGGAAACTCAATTTTTCACTTTTGAAGATCGTAGAATCACTTTTGATGCTGAAAAGGCAAAACAAAGAGGCTCTGCATATGCACGATTGATCCGGTCTAGTCTAGCTCAAGATGACATGACAACCACCTGTTTTTTGTCCTTACCTTAATTATTACCTTAATATATCCGAGATAGATCCGCATTACTAGGAAGGGCAACCATTTCACTTGCTGGCATTGCACATTTAGATGTTTCCTGCTGACGTCATCCAGTTACATAATGACTATGACATCACCTAATCCATCCATATTCACACATGGCACATATATAGTCGTTAGATGAAACCGATATCTATGTGGATAACTTTGCAATGATAGTTTGACTATGGTATTTAAATTGCAAGTGAACTTGTAATTTAGTTTAAAATGTTGCAAGTTGCAATGTGAGTACTTAAATGATTTTAAATAAACACACATACAAGAGCATTAGGAAGATGGAAGGAAGGGAATAATAAATAATAATAATAACATCCTAGATAGTACTATATATCTAGCTAGCTTTAATTGAAAAAAGATAGAGAAGGAAAGTGAGAGAGTTGAAAATATGGATGATAGAGATGAGGCAATGAAGGAGCTTGTGAGAGGGCGTGAGTTAGCTAAGCAGCTTGGACAACATCTTAGTAACAACAACATTAATGATGAATTATTAGCGTTTTCACAACATCTTGTCAACAATGTTGTCAATTCATTTACCAACACCCTCTTCCTTTTGTATAAACATCATCAAAGGGAACAAGACTTTTCCTTAACTATTAAATCTGAAGAGGACTCTCAAGATAGTTGCAAGACTAGTTCCACCCGTGGTGCTAGAGGATCTCACAAAAGAAGGTACTAAGATCGTGAATTTAGCTAATGAAGTTAAATTTATTTGCTATAATAGTTTGACATGAAATTCTCATTGTGTGGCACTATCTCCTTGTTAAAACTCAACTACTTTTTAAGTTGAATTAATTAACACTCTTTAAAAACAATCATGTTGTTTGCTAGGAATATGAACATTTTCTATAGATCTCCTGGATGAAATATATTTAGTGATCATGGTTAAGTTTTTGGAGTGGATATTAAATAAAAATTATGATAATGGAATTAATTTCTTGTTAATTTGCAGAAGAACTACAGAAACGTGTGAGGAAGTATCAGAAAGACCAACAGATGATGGGCATGAATGGAGAAAGTATGGTCAAAAAACAATCCTCAATTCCAAATACTCAAGGTGTGCATATGTATATGTCTCCTTCAATTATTAATTATCTTCCAAATTAATTCATCTATAATTCCTCCACATCGATCTGTTTCCTAATAACTTTTCACGGTTTGTTCAGAGCCTAATATATATCCAATTGAATTAATATGCAGGGACTACTATAGGTGTACTCACAAGATAGATCAAAGATGCAAAGCAACCAAGCAAGTGCAGAGAATTGAAGAGAAGCCTCCCTTGTATAAGACCACCTATTACGGCCACCATACTTGTAACGAAGACAATATCATATTTGAACCCACTTCTCCTCATGATCCTACTACTTCCTCCATATTGCTTAGCTTTAACAACACATTCCCAACTCCAACCCAACAAGATTGTCCCTTTTTATCATCTTCGACATCATCATCATCTTCATCTTTTAATTCCTCACATTCAGTGGAATATTGCAAGGAGAACTCACCTTCCTTGGATGAATACCTGCTCTCTCCTCAACCAATTTTAGAATCTGATGATCACAGGGATATGACGATAATTTATGGTCTCTTGTATGATTCTGTTGAACTTGATACTGATTTCCTTCACCCTTTTCATGGGTTTCAATTATAGGATCCATAATTGGCTATTTATTTAGTTTCTAATAAGTTCCTTTTAATATAATCTTGTGAAAGGTTAGGACATCTTGATGAGCTATATGTTATTGTAGGCATAACAGTCTCATATCCATTTTGTATATTGCACATGAGAAAAGAATAATAAAACGAGTATGGATTTGTATCTTTGCTATTACTTGCTAATCTAGAGAATAATATATTGAGTAACCTCATTGTTGGGACAATGTCATGACTTTGGTAATGATGAGGTAATGGTATCAGAAAAGAAAGAAAAGAGAAAATTGTGGAATAATAGCTTGTAATTTGTTTATTCAAAGTGGAAGAGAATGAATTCACATACAATGATCAATATGTCTTTTATACAAGAGTTAACTAACAACTAACTAGGTAGAAAAACTCAACAAACTTAACAGATTCTAACTAACTTGTCTTACAAGTAACTAACTTGGTTTATAACTAACCAATCTGAACACAGTTAACTTTCTTATCAAGCAATTGTCATCTAAACCATGAATTAATCACTTCACCCATGATTCTCATCAGAATGGAATGACCCATTATACAAGAGAGTGAGTTTATACGTATGGATGTGAGTTCAAATTTGAAGATAAAGGTATGGAATGACATAGGATACAATGATTTGGTAAACGTTTGCATGTTGAAGAGGTGAAGGAATAGGGAGTAGGTGAAACAGTTTTTATTGAAGCTTTTCCCGAACAATGTGACAATCGAGCTCAATGTTTTGGTTCTTTCGTGGAATCATGAATTGGAAGCAATATGTCTTGCGGAATGGTTGTCACGATATAGTAATGTTGGTTTGATGGATAGAACTTTAAGATCATTGAGAATGTAGGTTAGCCATTCGATCTCACAAACTATACTCGGCCTCGGTTGAAAATTTTGAAACAGTAACTTGTTTTTATGATTTCCACGATATGAATGAGTCGCCTAAGAGAATGCAAAAACCACGGATTGGTTTGCGAGTGTCTTGGCAGCTGTCACAATCTGAGTTACAAAAGCTTTAATCTGAACTTGAGATGAAATAACCCTTGTGTTGGAGACAGTATTAGATATCTGAGTATTTGAGTGGCTGCTTGATGTTATTAGAGTTGTCATGTATTGACTCAGTTGTTAAAAAGAGTAGCTAATGTCGGGGCGTGTGTTGGTGAGGTAGATGGATATGGTAAAAGTTGGCATAAGAATGGATGATGGTTTAGAGGCGAGTAGACTAGCTTCATGTAGTATATCCAGAGTGTGTTTGCTACGTGCCAATTCCAGTCCCTGTAAATATTTTCGAGTAAAACAATTTGCTACTAAGCGAGCTTTATATCTTTCTATGGTACCGCTTTATACTTTACCTTGTACGTCCATTTGCATACGGTGGTTTTCTTATACCATGTGGACAACATTAGTGTTTTGCAGCTTGCTTAGACATGGCAACAAAACCCGCCTCCGCTAGACTCGATCGTCCCCGCCCCGAATTTAACGGGAAAAAACCGATTTGATTGGGTGCGGGTGTAGGGAAATTTGGATTTTTAGTACGGGGGCGGGGGATGCTTACACCCGCCCCGTACCTGCTTTTTGAAATTTACTTTATTAAATTTTATAATTTTATTTTCATAAGCACCAAACCTATTTTAATATATTATTACTCTTTAGAAACATATTTATTATAATTATTTTGCTCTTTTGAAAAAAAATTATTAGATATTTAATT
>Ga0315913_1003531_pt1 | contig 18800 bp, 13 predicted proteins | sample MpolsnodulesMG_FD_207736 | JGI IMG/M metagenome (GOLD analysis project Ga0315913, IMG submission 207736) | Medicago polymorpha root nodule microbial communities from Los Angeles, California, United States - small nodules | ecosystem: Host-associated > Plants > Roots > Nodule | place: USA... | reverse complement strand
GCTACAGTTGCAAAACTTAAGGGGCTGTTTTGTAGTTTTTTTTCTTAGGGGGCCAAAATCGCAACTTTAGGAAAGTTAGGGGGCTAAAACTGCAATTAAGCCAAATAATTATCCCCACTTAAAATACTAAAACTAATTCTCGTAACCAAAAGACTATTTTACCCTTGCTCACCATATTACTAAAATGACTAAAATACCCTTCTTAAGCCAAAATCCACTAATTCCGAATAAAATACACACAGAGACAATTAATCACATACAAGCACAAATAAACACACATAATAATTAATTAAAATAATTCTAGCGAAAATCGGGTTGTTACACTTAACACATATTGTACTTAAACCTATCAAAATTCATCAAGTAAAAAATCAAATTAAGTGGAAATTAAAAGATAGGGGAAGATAATACATTGGATTTATAGTGGTTCCTCTAATCTTTCTCACGATGAGGTATGTTCTAGACCGAGCAAACACTCCCATGCCCATATGAATAGGCCAAATCCAAAATAGTCCAAACACAAACGTTTGGGCCATTCCATAGTTGTCGATGCGGAAATGTAGCGCACCACGGCCAACCCAAAAATTGAAGCGGAGCGGGGAGCGACGCGGGCGCTATTTCATGACGCAAACACTAAACTAAAAATTATAATATTAATTAAGGACTAAGGAAATATGAAAAATATATAATATAAAGGAGAAATTAAAGATGAATAATTGTTTTTAGTATTAAATACTATTATTAAACAATGTATTTAATAATTAGTATTAATGTAAATTAGTATTAATATAAATGAAACAAATATTTATTAATATTTATTATTATTACCATTTTTTCTAGAATCATTTTATTTACGTATATAATAAAACAATAAAAATTATGGTAATAAGGAGAAGGCCCAATTGATTAACTTAGGTCATTGGGCCTAGACCAATCCAATCTCTACTATAAAAGAATGAAATAATAATCAACCCTAATTTCTATCAACACAGCAGCCACCAGCCACACTTTCAGATCTTCTTTCATGTTTTCACGATCTGTTCTTCTTATTTTTTACGATTTGCTTGCTTTTCTTTGACAGAAATAGTGTGTAGACCACAAACATCTTCATATTCATAGATCTTATTCACATATCTCCATTTCTTCTTAACTTCGACTGTGAAAAAGGATGTAGCGCCGCTTTAACCCGCGTTTGACTAGCTCCGCACCGTTGCATATCAGCTACTTTTCGTAGCCAGACACAGTGGGGCCCCCACCCCTCCCCCCCTCCTCCGTCGTTCCAGTTGAAGCAATCACTTGAAACCACCTTCAAACACTACACTAATAGTCACCTTCTGATTAAGTACGATCAAGGTACATTCACTTTTCAGAGAAAATTCTACGGTCTTCCACTATTATTGAATTTTTGCATGATGTGCTGCAAGGTTTGATTACAAGTCATTAATGAATGTTGTCGCTCTTTAACCTAAAAGATAACCAAGTCCATAAACTAGTTTTAGCAAGATCACCTCTAATTTGATCCACGAACTTGACGCCTCAACCCTTCAAACCATCAATCCTATGAGATCTTTTTGCATCTTCATCGAGATTCCTTCTTCTGCATATATTCCTTCAATTTCCTTCGGGGTTGATGAACTATAAAAACCCCTTAGCTTGTAGAGGGGAAAAGAAAGCCTTATTGTGTCCCATTGAACTTTGAGCACCTCAAATTCCTTAAAAGTTTCAAACCATTACACAACCTACAATTGTCTCTCTAATCCTAGATCCAAATTCTCACTGAACTATGTAGAATGTATATTCTTATGGATTTTGAGAGAATGAGAGTCGAGAGAATAGTAATGAATTAATTCGGTAGATGGGTAAAATGGTTTTACTATGGAAAAACGATGTAATCATGAATATTATTAATTATAATGAAATGTTTATTGATTGTTATGTTTCATAACAACTAGACAAATTGTTCAAAATTTTGGAATCTTACATTATTTCTTTCTATATATAATTCAAAAAGGTAGTAATTCAATCCCTAGTGTAAGTCCGAACTGTGGTTGAATAATAGATTCAGGTGAAATTGGTCACATGATTGGTGAGTCTACTTTATTTTCTTCATATATTTCCTGTGCAGGTAATAAAAAAAATAAAAGTAGCAAATGACTCTTTTGAGCCATTGCAGGTAAAGATTATGTTGTGTCATCTCTTAAATATGACATACTTTTTCCAAACCTTTCTTGCAGTTTAGTGTCTGTCAATAAATTAGCTGAGGATAAAAATTGTCAAACTAGGTTTTTTTTTTCCGTTCTCATTGTATCTTTTATGATTTGAACTCGAGAAAGATGATTGGTAGTGCTAAGGAGGTTCAGGGACTCTACTTCTTCGACATTGGACCTTCCAAACCAATAAGTTCTTGCTTTGAATCTGATGATGAAATTTGGCAAGTGCACCAAACTATTTTCAAGTAAAATAATGATAAGTAAGATCGTCTCCACATGTATTGTTGTTTCAACTAGACAACTACATATAAGTGTCTAGGGCAAGGAAGGAGTAGTCTATATGTTATCTTCCCTAAACCGTAACCCCTATGCTTTTCAGGAAAATCAAAGTATATATCTAGGCCACAAAATAAATTTGGGGAAGTCTGAGATGATGTTCAACAAGGGTTAAATGATAGTTTTTGAGATAATCTCCCTATTTAGATACAAAATCATGAAAATATTTAACACGTAAGACACTTTTATGAACTTTATGTCTATATGGAAAATATATGAGGTCAAAAATAGAAAACTTTTCAAATTAAAGGATAGAATCCGTGTTTTTATTTCAATGAGATCATTTCCTAAAATTCAAGTACATTACAAAATCATTTTTCAAAATTCACGAATTACTATGTTAATAACAACTTTTTTTTTGAATAAGATGTTAATAACAACAACTTGAATACCATCCTAAAAAAAACAACTTGAATACCAGTTAATATTTTTTTACAGTATTGCATTGATCAAATGTCTAGGTTTTTTTTGTACCAACATGTCTAGTTTTTTTAATAAGTTTAAATCTGTATATTAAAAATAAAAACAAAAGTGTGTATCTCTTGGATAAAAAGTACCGAACAGTTATTCCGTACTGGAAAGAAAGAGAGAAAAAAAAAAAGAATTCAACGGTGGTGGCTACAATTTTGCACACAATTGATCAAAACATTAAAAATTATCACATCAATTAAAAACTGAACATCAATTCAAAAATACACACAACTAATCAAAACATTTGAGAAATGATATTTGTACAACCACTTTGTGACAACTTTCTCTCTCATTCTCACGCTATCCTTTTATTCTCTTTTTCTGTTTTCTCTCTCCATTGTTTTTAACCAATGAAAAGAGAGAAAAAAGAAATTGTCACCAAAAATTATATCAAATGATTGTTCAAACATCACTACCCAACTTGTTTTTAATTAATATGACAATTTTAAATGTTTTGATCAATTGTTGTACTGCTTTTGAACGGTCAACTTATCACCTTAAAACAAAAAAAAGAAAAATACCAAATAGTGTCTAGTGCAATCGAATTTGCTGTTTTCACTTGCATAAATTGATTGATATTGAAATTCGTGAGACGAACCAAACTTAAGTCATTCAGTAGCAAAAACAAAAAACTTTACTCAAACACTCACACACACACACAGAACAGAAGATGAAGATGGAGATGGAGATGGAAGGTTCAATTACGGCAGTGGAGAAGATAATTGGCTACACATTCCTCAACAAGAAGCTTCTAGAAGATGCCTTAACCCACACTTCTTACCCGGAATCCGTTTCCTACGAACGTCTCGAGTTCGTTGGTGACGCTGTTTTAGGTCTCGCTATCAGCAACCATATTTTCCTCTCTTACACCTCCGTTGACGCCGGTCAACTCTCTCTCCTACGTGCTGCTAATGTCAGCACCGAGAAACTTGCTCGTGCAGCCGTCAATCATGGTCTTCATCGTTACGTTCGTCACAACACGGTTAATATTGTTCATAAGATTCGTGAGTTTGCTGATGCGGTTGAGCGTGAGAATGATTGTGGTATTGTTTTGTATGGTGGTTCGGTTAAAGCCCCCAAGATTCTTGCTGATGTTGTTGAATCTATTGCTGCTGCTGTTTATGTTGATGTTGATTTTGATCTTAAGAAATTATGGGTGGTATGTATGCATGCTTCTTTTAATTTTGTTGGTACTGTCACCTCAACAGACACGACACTCATCAAATTTTGAGAAAATAACATAATTCATTATAATCACATGTGTCAGTGTCATGTTGGTGTCGGACACTAAGTGTCGGTTCTGCATAGCTGTCACTGTAACACTGATCTATGAAAACTTGCAACCCAGGTTTACATTGATTATGGGAATAGATTTATTCAATTGGAAGAAGGGACTACAAATTCCTGAAACAATGCTACTACAGTTAGACCTAATTAATTGGTTATGATTATGACAATAATGACATTTACAAATGATATGATGGATTTTTTTTAATTGAAAATGTCCGTAGTTAGTTGTTAGATGTGCGTTTGATTTGCAAAACAGCAAGTACTGTACAAAACACTACAAAAAAGAACAAACAATACAAGGGAGAACAGGACATGACAAATTTTATGGCATTGAATAATTTTTTGTTTTATACGTTTTTTGGGGGATGAAATGCTATTTTGGTATTTTAGACAACCTGTACGTGGGACAAAAAGTTGTGTTGTGGTTTGGTGAGGGACAAAAATATCAGTTTTTGTCCTGTGCCTTGCCTCCAGTTTGTCCTGTACCTGAAACAGTTTTACAAATCAAACACCGGACAACTGGAGTTATTCTGTCCTGTCCTTCATTTTTTAGCAAATCAAACACATTTACTCTTTGTCAAAAAAAAAAAAATATTTATTCTTTTGTCCGGGTTTTAACCCAAAGTGTCCAACTCTTTATCCCTTAGCTCAAAGTAGTTGAACTACCCAACCCCCTCAAATGATACGATGGATTGTGTTAAGCTAAACCCAAAAATCAATCATGTGTGTGTGTGTGTGTGTTTTTAATCGAATAGTAGCTTGTAGACCACCAACCCGTATTATTGCTTACCAGAAATGGTGGTTTTGGAGTTCATGATGTGGGAGTCGAATGTGTGCATGAATGCACTCTACCTTTTGCTGGATGGTTCATTCACAACATGGTATCATGGCCAATGTAACTATGTTTTTAAGGCAACATTTTGGCAAATAGGTTAGAATGGGATAGTAGGGGATGTTTTATGTTTAGTGCATTTGAGTTAAAGTTATTGACCATGATTTTAGGCAACATTTGGCAAATAGGTTAGATGGTATAGTAGGGGATGTTGTATTGTATTATGTACGTGCTGTCTAAACTCAAAACTATTCTTGTATGAGGGTCTGTGTTGGATATGAAATCATTTAGTTGCTTCGACCCAACAACGTTGCCACTGCCTGATAAATGCTCGTAATTTTTGTTGGCAGATATTAAGAGGTCTTTTGGAGCCAATAGTAACACTGGATGATCTGGAACGTAAACCGCAACCTGTGACAACGCTCTATGAGATCTGTCAAAAGAATGGGAAAAAGGTTGACATAAGACAATCGAGGAATGGTGCCAAAAGCACTGCCAGTGTCTATGTTGATGGAGAGTTGGTTGCTACTGCTTGCTCTGATCAGAAGGACATTGCAAGGCTTGATGCTGCCAAGATTGCCGTGCATGAACTAGAACGTGTATTGCCTGCCACTACCATGATGCCCGACCGTTGTAAAGGCCTTGATGGTACCTTTGAAATTGAAGCAGCCAAGCAGAAGTTATATGCAATTTGTGGGACGAAAAAGTGGCCTAAACCAGTATACAGGTAAACACTGCTAGCCTGCCACTATAATTTGCAATGGCATATTGAAAGAAAAACATTCAATCATAGTCCTGGTTTCTGTAATATAAAAGTGCATCTTCTTGTCATCTGGTTTCCTCTGTAGAATAGTTTCGAAATATACGGCAGGTTTGATACACCAAAAAATGATGAGAGCATTATTTGTTATTATTTTGTTGCGCATAACATTTTTGTTAACCGGAACAGTTTTAAGTTTTAGCTTCCATTTGTTAAGTGCCTTCATACCTGGTCACATGTATGAAGAGTGAAACCTGCTTGCGGCATATAACAGAAAACTCGTCCCTGATAAAGTCTTAGAATTTTACAATACCCAAATTGGGATGTTAATTGATTCCTTCCAGTGAATTGATTTATATCCATTTACAAAGTCTGCCTTAATTAGTTAATTATAAGAAAAACGAGACTAATATTATTTCATATACTCAAGTGGAGACAAATCTCAAATTATAGGATCAATCCAGGATTCTGATAGGACACCTAGGCATATTCTAGAAGAAAGTGAGGCCATGGGGGAGAGAATGGAAGTTGGTTAGTGACTTGAAGCTAGATTTTAGGATAGTTTGGATGAGAATATATTGCGAGTCAAGTAAGTGAGGGGATTCATTCATGCATTTTCTAGTTGGTCGTTAGGAGAGTTTCTCTCTGGTAGGAGCATAGCTTTGGATTAGGACTCTCTGCCTCTGGTTTATCTTTTCTTTTCTGCTGTAAAATGATCTGTGAGTGATCTGTGCAACCTTTTTCACTCTGGTAGGAGCATATGCTATATTTTATCTTCTTTTTTCTTCTTGTAATAGATGATCTGTGCAACCTTGTTCACTACTCTGAGTATATGCTCTATCATCTTTGAGTATTTATCTCTTTAATATTGTGAGAAAATACATTAGTCATGTAGATGTAGCAAAACTTAAGCATCAATCAACCTAATATGAAGATAAACTCGAGCGATAATAATTTTTGGAGTATTGATATTTTCACTAATTGATCTTCCTTGCTATTTTTAATTTGTTCGTTCAGTCGATTTGCATGTGTGAAGCTTTTGACCCTCCTTATAAACTGATTTCTTACTTGTCCGTAACAGCATTGAGAAAGACGAAGGTACTCCTCAGAAGAAGATATTTGTCACCTCTGTCCAGATAGCCACTCCAGATGGTAGACTCCAAATGTTAGGCGACGAAAAGTCTCGGCTGAAGGATGCACAGAACTCTGCAGCTTCCTTGATGATTCGGGCCTTACAACAAGGCCAGTATGTGTGACAATTATTGTTTTTATTTTTTGATGAAGGTGTTGTAACTATAAGTATTTGATTCTTAAACTAATAATTAAGTTAATAAGTGGCCATCTTCAAATAAAAAGTTAATAAGTGGCCATGGAAAAGTTAGATGAGAGGGATTCTGAAAATGTTGAAATGCATATACTCATTTAAATTTATACTTAGAAGTCAACTCTTTAAATAAATCACTGTTATTGTAGTTTGAAGGATTTATTCTGTCAGTTGTCGCAGGCGATATTTTAATGGGATAAATAAATTTTTGATTTCTAAAAATATAAAAAATTTCATTTTTAGTCTCTCTGAAATTTTGGGTCCTCCAAATATTTTTTATAACTTTTAATCTCTGTTTTTATTTTTATGTGAACTCCAAATATTCTAAACTTCTCCTTAAAAATTCATAAAAAAAAAAATCAACTTTTTGATTTTTTTTATTTTTGATGAATTTTTAAAAAGATGTTTAGAATATTATCTCACACAAAAGTTTAGATTTTTTTAAATTAAAATATGAATTTTTAAGCTTAGAAACTTAAAAATTCATATTTAATGCATCCTTTTATTAAAAAATTTAAACTTTTGTGAAGAAAACTTATATATAGTAATAAACACGATTGTAAAAAATAATATAACATTTCGATGTATACACATAAATTTATTTAAAAACGTCGATCAAAACGCTTGAGAAAAATATTTGAAGATAAACAACTTGTTAATTTTTTTTAAAAAAAAATAAACTAAGCATAAAATTCAGATACGTATCAAAAACATATTTAATCCAACATATTTTATCCTATTTTATACAATATCTTTACCAATTGTGCATTTTAAGTCTTAGGGTGTTGAATATCAGTATTAGTCTACATAAAAAATAGATGGAAATAATGTTATATACTTTATTCAGACATGCATTATCACAATTAGTTAATACCAAATTTCAAATTACCTTGTTCCCTCCAGGTGGAATTGCCCTATCAACAGTTGTCTTTCCCCTACAAGTCCTCTGGTTATGTCCAAGCCTTTACATCTTATGCACCTCACAACCTCCTGATTTTTCTTACCCTTACTGCTATTTGACTTAGGCTCATCATTATCCTTCCTCCTAAGCTTCTTAGGCCTCCTAGGCGCCCTTCTGAGTGTGGGTGGCAGTACTGGTGGAGTGTCCACTTCTTGCCATAGCTTTGGTCCATTTGAAGGCAGAATAAGATTAGCATATGTATCCAAGAAAGTTTGCTTCCTGACATTTAAAAACAACCAGATTAGCCTTAACTATTTGAAGATGGTTAACCACTATATATAAGAAAACATAAATCTCATAATCACTAACATGTACCAGTGTGCCGCATAATCATCTGGGTTTTGGTTATTGTAGTACATTGCTGCAATGGAATGAGGGCAAGGAATACCACTTAAATCCCATCTTCTACATGCACATGTTATCTCTTTGAGATTAATCACATAAGTATCACTTCCATCAGAAACAACAAAGTTAGAATATTCCCAATCACCACACCAATTTGGTGACCAACGATTCACATCCTTCTTAGCCTTGTCCAATATCTTTTTGATCATTGGACAAATTTCACCAAAATACCTTAGCATGTAATCCCTTAATCTAACTATCCTATTAGTCATATAAAACTTCAATCCCTTAACAAGCGAAATAACTGGTTGCTCCCTACACTCAATTATTGAAGAGTTAAATGCCTCACACATGTTATTGACTGCAAGTCACAACATGTGTGAGTACTGTACCCTGCCCTACTCCACATACCTGATGTATATTGCCTCATTTCCTCTCAAGCTTCCTCACTAAGAATTTTCAGTTTATCCGTAACCTTGTTAAACTCAAGCATAGTATTTGCCCTAGCTGCTACCTACAAAGCTTCTTTTAAGTTCTCTCCAACATGTCTTTTCCTCTAATTTCCATACAAATTTCTCACACACAGTCTGTGCTCAACATGCTCGCCAATAGAAGCTATTGTATTCACTAGAACCTTGGAAAAAAATATTTAAACCCCAGAAATATAAGTTAAAAGCTATCAAATAAAGCAATCAAATAAGTAAGCCAGAGTTACAAAATCACCTTTTGCTGGTCTGATATGAAAGACCATCTTTTGAATTGAATGCCATTCAAATCTGAAAGCAGCAAATCAATGAACCAGTCCCATGACTCTTTGGTTTTAGCTTCCACAATAGCAAATGATATGGGCATCATTTGATTGTTACCATCTTTCCCAACAGCTGATAGTAACTGTCCACCATACCTCCCTTTTAGCAAACAACCATCCAGTCCTATCAATGGTCTACAACTAGTGACAAAGGCCCTATTGCAGGCATAAAAACAAACATACATTCTCTCAAATACCAACCCCCCATTTGTCTCTTTACTTTAATCTTGACAGAACTCCCATGATTACTTCTTCTAAGCTATTCTGCATAGTTTCCAAGATGAGCATATTGTTCTTCAATAGCCCCATGTATACTTTCTAGAGCCCTCATTTTTGCCCTATACACCTGAAATCTACTAAGTATCACATACCATCTATTCTTACACTCTTCTTGCAGACCCTTAATGGTCATAGTAGGTGTGTGCTTCAAGATTGATACTAGTTTCTTAGCCAACACCTTTGTGGTTAACAATCTTATTCTACCACTATTATATCATTTATGAGCTGAATTAGAACTAGAAAGCACAAAATAAGTCTGAGGAGGAACCTTACTGAATTTCATGTGATATGGACGTTCTTTGGTACACTTCACCACAATTATGTTCTTCTCATTTTTCTTCAGGTAAACATTCTTACTGTTCTTTAAAGCATATTTTTTGACAACACTTTTCATTAACAAAGTAGTTGCAAATATCTGCCCCTTTTCAAATATCACTTTCTCATCATTACCAGGAAACTTAAACCTAGGCAATTTTTTCTTGGCAACACTATCTTCCTCAGATGATTCGGGACTTTCTAGAACATCTGAATATCCATTATCATCTTCAAAGTCTAACACAGTTGTCACCTCAGGGTTCCTTGATGCTTCAACACCAACAAGAGTCTTACCAGGGTTGACTGACTGAACGACCTGAGTTGGGTTCAATGTTTGGTTAGGTAGCACAAAAGTCCACTCCCAATCTTCATCAAAATCCCTGTCATCAATTGAGACCCCATCAACACTTCCAACTTCATCTTCTGAATCATAGTCAATATCTTCATCATCCTTATTACCAAAGTACTCATGATCAGATTGTTTTTCCTCTTCAACTTCAGATGGTTCTTTCTCTTTCACAACAACTTCTTGCTCATCACTGACATACTTGCTATCAATTCCTTCCACATCCCTATCAGATTCAACATAAAACTCAGCAGCTACTTCATTCTTATGCTCATTTATGAATCTAATCACATCCTTATCAGTTTTCAACGGCCTAAGACCATCAGTCACCTTCCACACCAATCTCTCTGACCTAATTGTCCAAATCTATGAGGTTTATCTCATCTAAGTCTCACTCACCTTCAAATTCATGTACTTCACCCTTCTTATAAGCTATCACAGGGTCAGAAATGAAGTACCCTTTGTGGTGAAACCTTATCTTCAATGAGTGGTCCTCAACAACCCTACAAAGATTGAATAAAGACAATTTAATATTTAATTGAAACTGTATTACTACTGTATTTCCAAACTATATTTATATTGTATGCAAACCGTATATTCATAATGTATTTAGGTTTTACATTCATACGATTCTATTCCAAAAAAGCCATATGAAATTAACATTTTCCATTTTTTCAAGCTTGCATAATTAAATACAGTATTCAATACTTCAACCAACCCTTTTTTATTCACAAATAATGTAACATGTGCTTTATAGTTAACAAACATATGAAAACAAACAAAAAGGTGCTTACTTTGATACATCCTTGTCGGGTATCTTTCCATTGACCACGTTTCCTTGAGTTGTTGTTGATTCCATCGTCACATCTTTCTTCTTCTTTGTACTCTTATTCGCCGTCACATCTTTCTTCTTCTCTGAACCCGTATTCGCCGTCGCCTTTCCATCTTCAACCCATTTCATTTTCACAACAAACGATGAAACACAAGAACCTGGAAATTGATTTGGGAAGGAGATTCGAAAATAGAAACGATTATAAAAGGAGATTCTGGAAGAAGATTTCGATTTGGTGAGATAATGTTTTTTACCGATGTTAAGATTTGGGGAAATGGTTAACCCTAAAATCTGAACCACTTCTCACGTGCCAAGCCCTTTAATATATTTTTTTTAATTCAATTTTCGAACAAATAAACCAGCACAACCAAACCTGCAAAACCCAACCATCACAAAACAGTGAATCCTCACACAAACAATCACCAGAATCATACATACACCATCAATAAAAACTAACACACGAATCCAATCCCACAGAAACAACCACAAACGCAGTAATCCAAACAAAATCGCCAGACACACAATTTCCATCAAACAGATCTGAGACACCAATCAGCCACTCATCAAACCAAACAAGCACGGATCCATAAAAAAATAAAATAAAGGTAATATTCTTTTACTCTTTCTCTAGATCTAGGCTTAACCGTTTGTTTTTTTTTTTGAGGTCGAATTTGAAACAAGGAAGGGAAAAGAGACTGGAAAAAATGTTTTTTTTTTAAATGGTGAACCTAGGGTTCCGGCACAATGGCACCGCCACCCTTGGCCGGCGGCCACCGCACTGGAAAACTCATGTTGGCCGGAAACTTCAAAGAAATTGAAGAACAGGAGAGAGAAGAGAGAGGGAGCGGTTAGAAGGAAAAAAGAGAGAGAAGAGAAAAGATAAATGAAAGAAAAAAAAGGAAAGAAGCCCTTTTATAGGTTGTGTTGATCCAGTGCGCGTGGGTGCACGCCATAACGTGCACCCTCGCCTCCCTAGCCTTGTGATAGGCGTGCATCGACCCAGATCAAATCCCTTAAACCCGCACACAATTTGCATTTCTCTAGGCCCAATCTTTGTCATTTTTTTTATTCCTACACCCCTTTTTTATTACCTGCACCCCCCATCAATTTATTTCATTTTATTTTCTTTCATGCATTTTAATTTCTTTTTGCATTTTAGTTTTTCTTTTCGCATTTTATTCCTTTATTAGTTTAAGTTCTGCATTTTTTTCATTTATTCATTCATAACAATTAGAATGTACTTTAGGTCAATGTAAAATATAAATGAGAAGAACCACCGCATGTGTCTTTTTATTTTATTTTTTTAGTATGCTTTTATGTATAAAAAAAAATGAAAAAAATTAGGTTAGATTCAAAAGGATTTTGTGGTGATCCAACGTCACGACAAAATTCTCACGCTTTTTATTTTATTGCTACGTTAGTTTATTTTTTAGTTTTTATTTACTATTTAAAAACAAAAACATGCAAATAATTCAAAATTCACAAAAAAAAATTTCATAATAAACCTTGGTTTTCAATCAAGTGATTCCCTTTTTTATTTTATTTTCTTAATCAAATTTCAATCAACTTAATTATACTTTGAGTCATTTTCTTTTAATATAAAAAATACAAACAAATTCTTATTTGCCACTTGGATTTTTATTTTAAAACCTTTTTCAAAATTAATAAAAAAACACAAAAGAAATCAAACGGTAATTTTTACCCCGAACTACGAGGTTTTGATCCCTTACAGGTACGTAGGAAAAGGACACCCGTCCTTCCTAATCATAAAAAATGTAAATAAAAATGTTGTTTTTCTTTTAATCACCATTTAATTCCTTCTTTTAAGCAAATAAGTTATAGCACGAAAAATGAATAAAATCAAGAGGTTCCCATAGAATACTATGGATATTTAGGGTGCTAACACCTTCCCTAAATATAACTAACCCCCGAACCCTAAATCTCTTAAAAGGTGGTAATTTAGAACTTTTTCCCTTTTCTTTAGAAGAATTAAAAGTTCAGTCGTGAATAAAATTAGTGAGTAAATGCTATCCGAATAGCTTTGATCTCTGAAAAATGACGCGACACCGTGGATAGTTTGAGTGTGTAAGTTTTGTGTGTACGTGAAATTTGACCCGTTTTTCCTATAAAAAACTCTTATTTATACTACACAACCGCCTATACAGAAACCGTCGAACGTAACCGCTAATAACTACCCTAGATATCTTTTGAATTTCAAATGACATCTATCCGACAATAACTGCTGTTTGACTTGTCGATCTGGCACCAACTTCTCTTCGATATCTTGCTTGCTTGTTGAAGCTTCTCCATCGAATGGCGAAATCTTTCTAAGTCCATAAACTTGATCTAGCTTGTGAGTCGAACTCATTTAGATTTCTTCAAAACCTAAGTCAAACTTAGTTGAGTGCATTTATTGTAGCCTGTTGGAAATACAGGCTAACAAATTGCCCCCCAAAATTGTCTTTTTCGTTTGTATCTTCAGATAGAAGTAGAAAAAGACGTTTTTGAACTTCGTCGAACATATCTTTCTGTCGAAACAGATAACATCACTATCATCAACATTTAAAGGTAGTTGGAAAAAAACCTTTTATGATGTCATCAAATTCCACTTAGTGGACCACGTTGCATACTTACTCTTTTCTGCTTTTATCAACCGTCAACCTAAGATGTTGACATTTGTTAACAATCTAAGGATTATAAAAAGGCATGAACCTTTTTCTTCTTTCCTTATTCAGTTCATCCAAACTTTGTACCTTCTTCTTTTTTCTCCTTCAGGACTAAAAATTCATTACCTCTTACCCTATGTCTTAATGCATTTCCACATTTATCATTACCATCTTAGAAGAGGGATGCGATCGAAGAAGGAAAGTTATAGAGGTTAAAGGCTGACGCTTCTTTTGAAGAAAGCAAAGTGAAGATAACGAGAACTCCTCGCACTTTACTAACTCTACTTACCAAATCTTGCCTCTGAACATAAGTTTATCCAATTTGTCATTGGGTTGGAACTTATTTGGGTCGCGTTGTGGTTGACTCGCCTAGGCGCATATATGGTCAATATCGTCCTTTGTATTAAATATTTCCTCGGTTGTAATTTTTTGGACATTTAATAGTCTAGTCCGTTTTGAGAAACTAAAAGGTTTCTTTTCCTTTCAGCATAAGGAACAAAGAGTGAATAACCTTGAAAAAATGAAAAGTTTCTATATAAATACAAACACAACCCTAGATCATTTCACTCCAGTCCAAACAGATGATGTCATTTTCAGACGACACATTTCTGGGTTCTCTCTCAAGCAGTCAACGCAGCTCACAAAGGGAACATAATTCTTTACAATATTGCCATTGGGGTTGGAAAAAATATCTTTTTTTTATTAAAAAATGAATCACTACGGGTATGGGGATGGGGATGGGATGCCCGAACCCGTCGGGGACGGGGATGGGATTCAATTTCTTATCCCCGTTGGGTATGGGTAGGGTAACGGGTAAGTATATGAGAATCAGGGATGGGGATGGGGAAGCTAAAACCCATCCCCATCCCGCCCCATTGTCATGCCTAGTTCCTAGTCGTAAGTTATATCCTGTGAAGATTGATTTTTGTTCTTCGTGAGATTTAAACCAACCTCTCCATTCACCCTCGTTTTGTGAACCACCTAAAGGTGATAACCTTTTCCATCATTCTTTGGTCCCTTGTCTATTCCTGTATTTTGTTTTGTTCCTAATCTTAGAATTTGTCCTTTTGAAGTTTTTGAACCGTCATTCGTTCGAGCAACTCGCGAGATTAACCTTGCTATTTGGAAGAGAAAAACGTCCAAAGGTAAGGGCGGTATTCCGTACAATTACATAGTCATAGACTCATGAAGCTAAGTTGAACGTAGAACCCTTATCCTAATAAGAAGAGAAAACTTGAATATAAATAAAAGAATGAAACATATATTAATTTTTATTGCATTTCATGTGTGGTGGAATAATATCATCTTTTGTGGCATAGCATTGCATTGTGTTTGAGTTCCCCGTGTTAAAGAAAAGATGATTTGACGATGGTTTTGAAAAAAGATTGAATTTTGATTGAAGTTGTGAAAGTGATAATTATTTTAAAAGATTATACATCATGCATAGCATGGTATATAGTTGTGCCATAGGTGGCAAATGGGGAGATTATTGTTGTGCCAATTCGGGCGATTATCACTGAGCCAATTGAGGCGATTTATCAGTGTGCCAATTGGGACGATTTATTATTCTGCCAAATAGGGCGTTTTGTCTTTAGGTGCCAAATGGGGTGATTATAATATTATGCCAATTGGGGCGATATCCGGATCATGGTTTAGTTGCATCTCATGCATCCTTTTCATAAAGTTCGTATTTTGATTTCTGTTATTTGTATTGAGCTTTTGACTTTTATTTGGTGAGTGTTTTACTGTTCTTCTTATCTTGTGCCTTTATGTCTATATGATTGTATTTTTGTGGTTTAGGAATACTAACCCCTTACAACCAACATTTTAGGTATTGATGAGTTCGAAGATTTGAAGCAAGAATGATATATAGATTGTACGCGTGCGGGGAATAAATTTGGGTTTTTCATATATTGTAATTTAAAAGATTTTCGTTAGTTAACTCTTTAGAAAATAAAGATTTGGATTCTCTTTATTAGGTAATGATTTAAAGAATAAATTTTAATATATTTTTGTTAATAGTTTCATTCTAGATATCTTTTCTACTAATTTTCTTTTATTAGTTTATTTTTAAAAGCAAATATACACTCATATTTTCTAATGAATAAATAATGTTTAAGTAATGTCTTGGATTAAAATCCGGAGCATTACAATATGGTATCAGAGCAATAATCCTCGGACAAATGTTTTTGGGGTGGGACGATGTTGCATGACGCGTGCCTTGACTGATGTGTGTTTGTTTGATTTCCTTGTGGTTTACTTTCTTGTGGTCGATGGTTCTTTGTGTTATTCATGTCAGATGATTTTGTGATTTACTTGTTGTGTAAAATAGATAACTTCGTCTTGTGTAAAATAAGCAACTTGTCATTGTTAATAACTATATTCTGCTACGTGAATTTTCTATTGTATAGTTCTTAAGTCTTTCCAAGTTACTACTCGGTTAGAGTAATTAATTAAGAGCCGGTAACTATTCATTATTTTTATCCGTAAGTGAGTAGAAATTTTGTGGATTAGTTAATGAGAACTTTGAGACCATTAAGACAATTTAGAGTTGGAATTATGCTCTTCCCCCTGCACTTTTCGCTTGCACCCAACCAAATTGACCATAATACCCCTGCGTTAGTTAACTAACGCAAGTGTAAAACTATGCGTTAGTTAACTAACGTTGCGTCATTTAAGATACGCATGTGTAAAACACTGCGTGAGTTAACTTAACCCTTAAAAGTCTAATGGGCTCAACACACTTGTTAACTAACCCGCAAAGTATTTATTCGTCTACGGTTAAAGTTATCGAATACTTACCGGCTCCCAACTAATTACCACACTAGTAACTTAGTAAAATAATGGTTCTCACTTAAACACTAAAAATAATTCTCACCACAAAGTTACTAATTTACCCTTGTTTATGAAATGACCAAAATACCCCTGAGTCTAAAATGACTATAATACCATTCCAACACCGAAATCCACTAATCCTAACCCAAAATACACACACAGGCAATTAACCACATATGAGCACATATAATCACATATAAATAAATAATGAAATAAATCTAGCAAAAACGGGCTGTTACAGAGATCATATCCTCTGTTTCCATGAACTTATGAATGAGAAATTATGAATCCTAGTGCTTGCCATCGTCTTGAACTGCTTTGTTCCAAATGAGAAATTATGAATGAGAGGAGTGACATTTTTAGGAAGAGTTTCCACCTGAAGATTGGGATTAAAAATCAAGTTTTTGCCACTTAATGGTAGCAAATAGTAGCTTGGGTCCGCTCATCCCACACTTGGGGCGCATGGTTGGGCGCCCAACTGTAGTTTTGCCACACTTAGGGCTCCTGCCTCACACTTGTGGCGCCCAAGTGTATTTTTTTGCACACTTGGGGCGCATGATACATGCTTGAGGTGCCCCATTGTATTTTCCCGCACGTAAACGCTTGTTTGTTTGTCTTTTTGGGTGTTTTCTTCAATATAAGATGTCTTGGAACTTGGGAACAGATTTCCTCCCTTTTTAATATCTTTCGAGGCATTTTGAATCTTCATTCATTATCTTCCCAAAGTCTTCACAAGTCTACAAAGGTCTTGTTTTGCCGATTTGTATGATTTCTTTGTGCATTACATCAAAACACCCTAGATTTGTTATGCTTAAGGAAAAGTAGAATTACATGACTCAAATATAGAAAACATTACAAATGTCCCAAAATCATAAGTAATTTCTCTAATAATCCTCTATTTTGGATATAAAACCTACTGAAAAATACCCAAAAACATACTAAGAATAACATAAGTTGACATGTCATCAATCGTCTTTAAGGACGTGTTTTTGTGGGGTGAGGTTCATGGGTTACCTTGTGTACGTACCTTTGGAGGCGGTGTAATGATTTTGTTGTATCTTGTTTAATAGGTCGTTGTTGGACCGTTGTTGGATTGAGGTTCAGTGCAGAACAATTTTGATTTGGGTCAAGGCACGATCTAGGGTTATGTTTGGGCTGCTGTTATCATAGGACCAGAAGGCCCATGACATAGATATGTCCCTTAACCTCAATGGAAAATAGACCCCTTGGAACCGTCTCAATTGTCAAGCCCATATCCAATAATGTATTTTTATGATCTATTTACATTAACAGTCCTCGAGTACAATTGGCAAGGTAAAGCTTTATCGACCAAAACCCTAAACCTACAATCTTGGTTTAAGGACACACATTTTACCTTAAACTACTCAAAAGTGAAGCCTCTAGCTAGTTATTTTTATGATGTTGGGTTTAGTGTTTATCAGTTTTGTGTCTTTTAGTCTAGCATGTTTGATTAGTTGATAGTTGTATCTTAGAATGTGTTAAAGCACCCAAGCTTACGTGTGTCTCAAAAAAAATTCCATTTCATCACATATCATCTGTCAAAATCTAGGTTTCTTTTGCATGAATCGATTCATACATGTCTAAATCGTATCACAAAAGCTTCTAACTTAGTGTTAATCGATTCATGACATTTGTGAATCGATTCGCTTTGAATCATCTCAAGAAATACATGAGTCGTATAACAATATGTTTTAACTTATCCTGAATCGATTCATACTATTTTGAATCGTATCAACCTTCATCCTGGGCAGTTTAAATCGACTCAATAATCATTTGATACACATCAATCTTCATAGCATTCTTCCTTTCTCAGTTTTGTCATTTAATGGTCTGAATCGATTCAATCATTTAGTGAATCGATTCATGCAGTTGTTTTGGTTCGAAATTTTGCACTTCCCCTCCTTTACTATATAAACTCTCCTCCTCATAACTCCAAAATTATTGAATCATTTGCATCTATTATCTCTAGGTCTCAAAAACTCTTTGTCCATAAATTCTTCAAGATTAAACACTTTTTCTTAGGATGACTTTGAACATTGAGTCACATTGACTTGCTAGGGTGATAGTAGGGATTGTAAGTTGGTTCTTTCAAGGAGATTGGTTGGGCTTAACCAAGGTTCCAAAGTGAAGTAAATAATCTGATTCCACCTCCAAAGGTCTTGAGGGGGG
>Ga0315913_1003530_pt1 | contig 18801 bp, 11 predicted proteins | sample MpolsnodulesMG_FD_207736 | JGI IMG/M metagenome (GOLD analysis project Ga0315913, IMG submission 207736) | Medicago polymorpha root nodule microbial communities from Los Angeles, California, United States - small nodules | ecosystem: Host-associated > Plants > Roots > Nodule | place: USA... | reverse complement strand
TCGGAGTTTTGATTTCTAACTCATATATATATATATATATATGGTTGAAATGAAAAAACACATCTTGTTTATTCCACAAATTCTTCAACAGAGATTGGCTACTATGAAGCGACGGTTTATCAATATCATAGTAAAAAAAAATCAATTAACGGCTCCATATTTGATGAGTCGGCATCATTTCATTTCTTGGTGACAAGTCAAAGATTGACCTACACAACAGTGTCTGACATTTTATGTTTAATAATATTATTTTATTTTGATAATTTTTTCTTTTTTATGTTTTCTATTAGATGCAATCTTTCTACCTCAATTTAGTGTTATTTTTCTATTCTAGCCTAGGTAATTGTCCGTTAATAATTTGATTCGGGAAAAAATGTTGAACCTAAACCAAATTAAATAGAAAAACTCTTTGAGAAAATCAAACCGAACTTGTTCTTCACTTGGTAGCCGTTAATAGTAAACAAAATTTGTGGCATCCAGGATTAGATATGGACCCGGATTTGGTGTTACAACAATGCACGTTGTTTTCAATATCAACCGTTCATTTAAGATCGAATGGTTAAAATTGAAAACTATTTTTTGTTAAATAAAAATTGAAAACTATTAAAATGATAATGACTGTATAGTTTTGATCAGACAACTCAGATGCTTTACAGCACCTGCTGTTACAGCAGAAAATCTGCTTCCACCGGATATAGCCTCATGTTATCTAGGGTGAGGACATAAATTATTGTGTGTGTGATATTTATATATTCTCTTTTATAATCATTACTTTCAACAATTTTAAACGAAGTTTAAGACCTGGTTAGGTTAAATTATCATGTTTCCGTAGAGTTTTAAGCTTCTTCAAACTTACCTGTTCAAGAGTGAAAACTCTGTTTTAAAAAAGGAACCATTTGTGTTGTTTTAAAGATCTATTTTGTAGACAAAGTTCAAGAAGATCTTAGAAAATATGTTTTGAATTTCCATTAGAAACTCAAGCGTAAGATCTATAAGTTGTGCTTATACAATGAATATTTTAAAACTTGCAAGAGACCTTTATTTATGCCTTTGTGTAAAGTCTTAAACTCATTGATATGTTTCTGCTGGACTCTAGCAATGGCTTTGATTTCGAATTTCTACCCAATGAGTAGATCCCAACAGAGACTTCATGAGAGGTTGTTCATCGTGCCATCTGCTAGTGCATTCACAGTGAAATCAAGATATTGCGCTAAGAGCGTTTTCCGACGGCACAACTTAATTTCAAAATGTTTAACTCCTCAATAGGAGCCATGACATCATGTCAAACTTCACACTCCACCAATCCAAACGTATCCTAAGACAATTGTAATGCCCCTAATACAGATACACCGGGCTCTACTTGGAAAAGTTGAGGTTCTAAATGTCGTACGACTAAAAAAAACTCTGTAGTAGTTAAGACATAAGAAAGGAACAATCAAATATAACAATAATCAACAAATTTCTCCGTTATTGGATCACAGTTAAAAGACAAAAAAAACTGCCGCGGCATCCTACACACAATAAGCCTGAAATTTTCAGTGTTTGTTACAACATCACCTTTTTTTTGCCTAAAATGCAGTATACCACAAGCCCCACAAGGGGATGAATCTTAAGTATTCAACGATATACCATACCACTACCTGTCATTAAAGGCTAGTATATCTCATCATCTGGGATATGTGGGGTTAGGAAATCCACATCATAGGTGTTTAGTGTTGCATCTTCCACCTTTTCTGGCACTGGCAGGAGAGGAATAATCGTTTCTCTATCAATTACGCCGTCAATAATTCCATATTCCACCGCTTCAATTGGAGACAGATATCTATCCCTATCGATATCATTCAGAACTTGTTCAAGTGAGCGGCCGGTGAAGGAAGATATGATTCTGCACACATTATTCTTGCTGTGCACGACTTCTTTAGCTTGAATTTCTACATCTATAGCTTGTCCACTAGCACCTCCAGGTGGTTGAGCAATCATGATTCGCGTATTGGGCATAGCTAGCCGCTTACCTTTGGTGCCACCACCTAGGATAATTGAGGCTGTTGATGCTGCAATGCCTATTGCAATTGTGGATACATCCGCCCTAACAAGCTGCACTGCATCGTAGATAGCCATTGTAGCACTAAACAAAAAATAGCATGCAAAATAAGTCAGCTGTGAAAAAGGATGTAAGGCTTCAGATAGAACAAACACTTGCAACGAAAAACAAAAGCATGCAGAAAAGATCACTAATTAATAACAAGTTAACAAAAGGAAGCCATCAGACACATGACTCCAAGCAAACCTAAACAGTCATCTGTTTAGTTTTCCTAGCTGCCTAAAAGCATAGAGGATCATTATGCCAATCCAAACTTCAACAACACGAACGAGAACCTATCTATCTATGTTGGATCAACATCAATAATCCAGTCAAAAGAATAGACACTAGCTCAAAATGAAATTAAGGAAATGAAACAGATATATGGCCCTTTCAATATGACCTATAAGAGTAAAAACAAAAAACAGCTAAAGGAAAAAAAAAACTTTTCAACTGGAGGTCTCCGGTATCTTTACATATAAACCAAAGGCACTCCGAATAATCATTATTAGATGGGCACTCCGAATATGACCATGAAGAAGTTTTATCCCATAGCTGTCCTTGAAAGTTCTAACATTCCTCTCCAACTATGGGCACCAAATAATAAATAACAGCAAACATAGCACACAACCAAAAGGTCTTTCCCATATTATTCAATAAAATATCCATGTTCCAACGTGCTAAAATTAAAGTTAGAGTGGCCAGTGATTTCTTGAAAGGGATTGTTGATATATTGTTATTGATTGTAATCACTAATCAGATTTGTCATTCTCTCCTTTTTATTAGCTTTTTATATTTATAGGGATAATGATTTGATTTCACAAACTTTATTATTACTAATTTACTGGTAAGAGAGAAATATTCAGATTCAAGTAGATATCATAACCCTGGTTCCAATCTTGGGACTCCCTAGTTTTTGGGTTCAGCCGCGGTCAAGGCTAACCTTAACCACATATCAGTTTAGACTCTAGCCTGATTTACAATCTATAAGACTTATCTCCTCCAAAATATCAAGTGCATACTTCCTTTGAGAGATAGCAATACAAGACTTTGACCGCTTTCATAAGATTTAGTGGATAAATGATTTGATATTACAAATCATTTGGGAAATTCTGGGGGCATGCTGTTTACTAATTGGGACTGATTATGTGCTAATTTGATTACAAAAAGACAGGAGGAAAATGGTTGTACGGTGCTAATGAATATACCACCACAGGAGGGGGGGAATGCAACTTTCATTCAAACCACCAAAGCAATAATTACTAGCATGGTGACTAGATGGATTTCAAACAAATCAAAGATAGAATAGTTTTAGCAAGTTAAGGTAAAAAACATAGAAATGGCATTGTGCATGAACAAAGCATAGGACACAGCATATTATGATGGTAATATCAAATCTACTTACAAATAGAACAAATGACACAACATAGACAATGGCAGAGATGTATGTGTGCACAATGCACACACGTGGGAAATGTAATCTTATGTAACAAATGAGAAGAACGAGTCTAGATTATTAGATTTCTTCAAAAAGCCAAGAAAAAAACATTGAATCATTAAACATTTTAACATGGCAGCGAGTCTCTACTTCCCAATTGAATCTTGACTCCTTTATACATTTATCTATAAAATTGGCTCTCACTACTCACAAACCACTCTATACATGTTTAAACCACCTAAAAAGATGTCCTTGTGAGCTTAGCTCAGTTGGTATGGACAATACATAAAATATGGAAGGTCCGGGGTTCGAACCCCAGCCACCACCAAAAAAAAAAACCACCTAAAAAGATATTCTACCATCTCTATAATGGAAGCTACCTAATTTTTCTCTGTAACGATTGTATTTATAATCCTCTCTTTAATCAAGCGCAGTATTTCATAGGCCATGTTTAGACCATCCTTAACACTATTATTGGATGAATTTCATTTGGACTTGCAACTGATTCTTTTGGTATGGGAATTGGGACCCCTGTAAAATTCAACCCAACAGTAGATGGTGTTATGGAAAGAGTGTGTTGGTACACCATCTACCAGACTAAATGCATAATCCTTTTGTTCTAACACATGTCATATACAAGCAAGGCTCTTTCTTTAAGAATGTGTGCTTCAAAGGTGCAGATGAATGGCTGCCTAAGGTTTGGTAATATATTAACACAAATGGATTTGTACTTGCATTGGTTGTTTCTAGTGAAAAAAAAATAAAACAATGACAAGATGAGAAAGATAAATGCAGCCCCCACATATTTTCCTACTTCAATTTTACTTCTAAAGAATTTTTTAGAGGAACTCAAACTTAGCAAGTATATGATTCAGATATTTTTCCAACAATGAACACAAATACTGATGCATTCAGAACCCTCAAGAGTATAAGAGAAATCATTATTTATGCAGAGAGCAGGTAAAAAAATCAAGAGAAAGTAGACCCACTCTCAAGTAACTTAAGTCAATGTGCCATTCTTTCAAAGATGGATCACGTGACAAGCTTTTGGTGTTTCCATTCATGCTGTGTGTGTCTTTGATAAGAAGAGGAAAACAATGCTGGAGGGAAAACAAGAGAGTTTCTAATTTCCATCACTAACAATTTAATGAATCGTTAACATGCATCAAAATCTATGTTGTACCAACACTTTGAAGGCGTGTCCCGGTGTTCGACATGTGTCGTGTCCAACACCGACACCAGTGATTATGTTGAATTATGTCATTTTTTAAAAAAAATTATCGATGTCAACGTGTTCGTGTCCGGTGTCTGTGCTTCATAGATCAAAATATTCTGTCAGAATCAATATGAAACAGGCACAAAAAAGAGAGAAAATGAGATATGCACCCGTCAATGTAAACTGCTTCTACACTGATGTTCAATGAGAATCAAACATTTCGTAGATATTTTTAAATTGCAGTTACAAAGTGGGCTAACGTAGAAACATTATTAGCTCTCATTGGATGTCTTATATGGATATACCGACAGTGCATCTCCATTAAACTCCTAAAAAAATATCCCATATTAAACACACAATCCTTTCCTATCCAAACACAATTAGTTATTCATGAAACTAACCTTTCTACGTTACATGTCCATTCACTCAGAGTTTCAAGTAGTAGTATAATATCATACTACTAATTAAGTATTTTCTTAGCAAAATGTAATCAAAAGAAGCATAAATTAAACACTAAAATCAAACCAAGCCACCCCCATAATCGGTCACAGTTATCCTTCTCATATGCTTATTTTCCCCAAAAAAATTAATAACAATAACATAAAAGGCCCCAAAGTCACTCTCCTCTATTTCATTACCAACCCTTTAACCTTATCTTCACAATTCAGCTTATGAGATACAATTCCAACAACTCTCATAAACCCTTATCCAACTCTAAGTCTTATATAGTTCACATTCAAAAGTAACAGAAACAATAAAACAAAACAAAAAAAACCCTTTTTTTTACAATTTCATTTCCAACCCTTTAGTCTTATCTTCTCAATCTACCTTATCACATACAATTCCAATAATTCTCACAAACCCTTATCCAATTCCAAGGCACAAATTACAATCATTCAAAAACTACACAAACAATGAAACAAAAAATTCATATAACCTGAGAGAACCACCAGGTGAGTTGATAAAAAGCTTGATATCTTTAGTAGGATCTTGAGCATCCAAAAGCAACAACTGACTCACAGTAGCATCAGCAACAAAGTCATCAATTTCACTACCCAAGAACACAATCCTCTCCCTCAACAAAAACCCCATAGTATCAGATTCAGCACCTCTCATAGCCCGTTCAGGCGTCTGCGGCGAAGACAGTCGGAAAGTGATACTGGGTTTTTGAATTTGGGGGTTAAAGTTTGAATCTTTGGAGGGTTTTGTTGTGAGGACGCAGTTGATTGGAGTTGTGCGAAATTGGGGTTTAGGGTTGAAAGAGGAAATGGGTGGTTTTGAAAAAAGGGTGGGAATGCGTTGGGAGAGAGATGGAAGGGAAGTTGAAGGATGAGAAGGAGAGGTTGTGAGGAAATCCATCGTGGTGAGTTGTTCTGAGATTGTGAGAGAAATGGGAGAGAGTGAATTGTGATATACTACTAACTTGTGTTTAGAAAAATTAAACTACAAAATCAACACTTTTTTTTACTAGCAACAAACCCGTCACTCTAGTTTAATCTAGTCTGCAAATGTTTGAAAACTATGAACGATGTTTTTATTAATTAAAACTAAAAATATAAATATTTGTTGCTTTGAATTATAACAAATCAAATTAATTAAGATTATTTTTTTTTGTTGAAGAATAAAAAATGGAATATATTAACAACGACAGTGGAACCTTTTTAGCACAAGGTGTACTAAAAAGACCACTCCAAAAAACAACCAGTCAATCATGAAATTACAGTAATAACGATCAGTCGATACTCAAACATAACAAAGGGTCCGACCACCATCTTTGAGAACCATACACAAATGTGGTGTTGTTAGCTTTTAGCCACCAATAAAAATTATATTTAACTTTGTCCATAAGCTCTATGATGGGAGTTTGAATATTATTAAAGAGCTCATTATTATGTTCATTCCTAACTAACCAAACGCCCATAAGCCAGATAAGCTGAAGAAAAGATCGTCGAGTCTTCAAACAACCTATGTAATGAGTAATGAATAAAATGATCACGAAGACTACAGGTTGTGGAGATGTATTTTTTTTAAGGTGGAGGGTTAATGGCGAGGCATGGAAATAGCGGAATAGGTTGTTCGCTTGGGGTTTGGTGACAGATCGGTGGGTTTGGAAGCTGAAGTGAAAGATCAGCGGGTTTGGAAGTTTCATTCTTCACAATGGTACGTAGTCATAAGTGCCTATAATAATTTAACTGATGTTGCTGAAATTGTTCACAATGAAGGCTTCAATCATGTGTAGTGGCTCAAGACAATTCCGTTAAAGATTAATATCTTCGTTTGACGCGTGTTTCTAAATAGAATAGCGACAAAGGATAATTTGTGCAGGCAACATATTTTGGAGTATGCCCACTTTTTTTGTTCAGCGGCATGTGGAGTGTTGAAGGAGCGGGACCATTTATTCTTCAGGCAACATATTTTTACGATTACTTGATGTAGCTTGGATTGTTGTTGTGTACCTCTGACATTTAAGTTTCTTATGACACATCTTGTGCTAGAGGGGGCTCTTGTTGTTTTTTAATGAGTTGCGTTATTTGAACATCTATTTATATGGATGTTCAAATAACACAACTCATTAAAAACAAATTTAGTTAAATAAAAAAATCTCAATTTTTTATAAAATGTTTATGACTAAAAAGTATTTGACTTTAAGTAAAATTACAAAACAATGAAGTTAAACAAGTTTTGTAAAAAAAAAAATGTCAAATGAATGATAATTCACATTTATCATTTTGGATATGAAAATAATTTGAAATAAATTTAAACATTTAAAAAGATAATAAACAATAACTTAAAAAAATGATAATATATAGAATTTATCAAAAATCAAACAAACATGTCATTTAATAATCCTTTATGTAAATATTTTATCAAACATTTTAATTTTAATAAATTAACTTTACAACTATAATCCATCAATTATAAGCTAACTTTTCAACTATAAATTAACTTATAAGTTATAAGTTTTATTTGACAATTTACAAGTTAGTGTAAGTTTTTTTTTTTGCTAAAAAAAAAGTTATAAGTTATTTGTAACATTTTTTGGGCATTCCATTTTGTGCAGATTCTCACTAGATTCTGCGTTTGTGCTGTGAAAGCGGTTGACCTATACTCTTATGTTTCTGTTCTTTTCCATTTGTCTTGTTCTTTTCTCAAACAAGACAAACACAAACATTAACAACAACAACAACAACATAGTTTAACTTCTTTCAACGCAAAGATTTGATCCAATGCTGATCAGTGATCACAACGAAGTGAAGTGTCCCTTAGATCTTTTTTGATTTCACTCTTGCAGCATCTCTCACCATTGCTCCCTCTCCACGTTGCTTTGGTTAGTCGTTAAATCATGTGTTTGTTCTTTTGTTTCTTTGTCTCTGTTCTTCCATTTCCAAGATCTGCTATTTTTTTCTACCCAATGATTTTTTGTTTGCAATTTTGAATTTTGTTTTTCAAGTTTGATTCTTTTTGTGTTATTATGGAACCCCATTTCATGAATAATGAGTTTTGTTGGATATTTGAAATTCTTTTAGACATTGTTTGGATCCGTTACCGTGGGAAATGGAGATTTTTTTTTTTTTTTTTTTGTGATTTTGAAACTTCCAAACGCTTTGTTTATGGAACTTTGTTATGTGCTTGTTTAGAATCACGGTGATTTTGATGAAATCATGGAGGCGACGTGATTTTGTTGAAATTCCAAAATGTAGCTTTTGTGGGAATCACGGTGACACAATGTGATTATGTCAAACACACTGTCAATTCAAACATGCACTTGGCTTGTTTGAAATGTGGATGATGAATTTGCAGTGGGATTGAAGGGTCAATGGGACAAAGAAAGTGGTGAAACTTATGTGAAAAGTGTGGTTGTGTGTGCAGGTAGTGGGGAGATGAATCATGGAGTCCTCCAGTGAGCATGAAAGGTTGTCAGTTAGAGAGGTTCATGCCAATGGAAGTCGCATGGCTACATCAGAAGTTGAGGCTAAGCTTGATGAAGGAAATATTCAAGAAGCAGAATCTGCATTGCGAGAAGGGTTGTCGCTCAATTTTGAGGTTAGTTTGTTGATGATCACATAATTTGCTAGCTTGTGCTTACCAAGTTTTTCCCCCTTCGAGGTTACCTTTCAAAACAAAATATGACATGTGATTGTTACTTTCATTTTGCTAATTAGTTAAGATTCATTGTGTTGTCTTACAATGGATACCCATTTTGGAGCAATCAATTGAAACAAGTGGCAAGGTTATCGATTATGATAATAATGAATTGTTTGAGATTCGGAGGGCATGAGGCTTTTCTAGTACCATAATTTTAGTGTAGAAGAATCTGGTCCTTTCTCCGAACCTTCTGCTGAGAATGTGTTCATACCTGCCATTCATTAAGTATATTTCTTTGGGCTGTAGAAGTTTTTTCTTCTCAGGCTGTTTGGGCTCTATTATCTCTCATTTACGTTTTGCACAACCCAAATTTTTTGTTTGAGGGTGAGCATTGACGCGGCAGTAAAAATGTTGTCTTCAAACAGTCTTTCTGCATGCGGGAGTAAGAATGTGAAACGCGTAAACCTACCCTCCTAGACCCCCTTTGTTGGGAGCCTCGTGCACCAGGCCATCCTTTTTACAAGGATTGTCTTTTTTGATGGTATGAGTTTGGAGTTGGGTGAGAAATGATGACAAAAATAATAAAGTCTTAGTAAAGAAAAAATATTAAACTTCAGTATAGAAACTTTTTAATGCCTATCTTCTTTAGCTGATGGCAATTAAGTTGTCATTTTTAACAGCAAACAATTAGGTGATAAATTTATTTTAATGAGTAAAACCTTATAGTATAGTACACCCTTCACAAAGAATAAAACTTTCATATTCATGAGTGTAAACTTTTTTCTCTTTCTTGTAATGCGTTCACTGCTGAGATTGTATTTTACGTAAGCATTAAATATGCTATAGATTATGATTTGCTTACCTGATTGGATTTGAAACTTGATAAATGTGCCAAGTGAAGAAATGAACCTTAATAGTTGGTACAAATATGTAAAACCAATGCAAGGTATCCCTGACAAATTTGTTTTTCAAGATCTTCCACAACATATTTCTGGATAAATTGATTAGATGTTTAAGTTTTGGCCCATGATTTCTTTTGAAACTTTAACAGGAAGCAAGGGCTCTTCTTGGGAAGTTGGAGTATCAGAGAGGTAATGTAGAAGGTGCTCTTCGTGTCTTTGATGGGATCGATCTCCATGCTGCCATCCAACGGTTGCAACCCTCGTTTTCTGAAAAATCGCCTGTCAAAAAAGGTCGTACTCGCACAGAATCACCTTCTTCAGTCTCTCAGCATGCTGCTACTTTGGTGCTTGAAGCCATCTACTTAAAAGCCAAGTCTCAACAAAAACTGGGGAAATTTGCTGGTATTGATTTTTTTTTTTTTAATTCTAAAAAAGCTGTTTGTATTGAATACTGTTGAAAATAGTTCTCCACCTGTTTACTTTCTTAATCTTACTTTATCTTCTGAAATGATTCCTCCCATAGTAATGATGTAGTTAGCACCACACTTAAGATCGAACGCGACTGGTGTTTGACGTGTGCCAGTGTACGACATCAAGACGACACTGACACATGTGGTTACATTCAATCACTTTTATTTTCTTAACTTAGTACCCTTAGGTGTCAGTTTAGTGTTGTGTCACTGCTTCATATTTCTGAATCAGATGTAAAACATTGAAATACTTATTTAATGTATTTTGCAGAAGCTGCTAATGACTGTAAACGTATTCTTGATGCTGTTGAGAAGATATTTTATCAGGGCATACCTGATTTTCAAGTGGACGGTAAACTGCAAGAGATAGTCAGCCATGCAGTAGAGCTCCTTCCAGAGCTTTGGAAACAAGGAGGGTGCTATGACGAGGCAATCTCTGCTTATAGGCGTGCCCTTCTTAGTCAATGGAACCTTGATAATGATTGCTGTTCAAGAATTCAGAAATCATTTGTTGTTTTTCTGCTGTACAGTGGTGTGGAGGCAAGTCCGCCTAGTTTAGCAGTTCAGATTGATGGTTCTTATGTGCCTAAAAATAATCTCGAAGAGGCCATTTTGCTTTTAATGATTCTTATAAGAAAGTTTGGTCATGGTAAGATAAAATGGGATCCTTCAATCATGGAGCACCTAACTTTTGCACTTTCCGTATGTAGCCAAACTTCGGTTTTAGCAATGCAATTTGAAGACTTGATGCCTGGAGTATACCATCGTATCGATCGTTGGAATTCTTTAGCTTTATGTCATTGTGCTGCCGGACAAAATGTCAGTGCTTTGAATCTGCTAAGGAAGTCCTTGCACAAACACGAACGACCAGATGACCTTACATCGTTATTATTAGCTTCTAAGATCTGCAGTGAGAGCACCTATCTTGCCGGTGAGGGAGTCAGCCATGCGCAGAGGGCAATCAAGAATGCTCATGGTCCAAATGAGCATTTAAAGGGTGTTGCTCTTCGCATGTTGGGACTTTGTCTTGGAAAGCAAGCTAAAGTTGCTTCCTCTGACTTCGAGAGGTCTCGGTTTCAGTCCAAAGCTCTGGAGTCATTGGAAGAGGCAACTAGATTGGAGAAAAATACTTATCTGATTTTTGAGTTGGCGATTCAGTACGCTGAGCACCGTAATCTGACCGCTGCTTTGCGGTCTGCGCGGCATTTCATCAACGAAACTGGTGGCTCAATAGTGAAAGCTTGGATATTGCTTGCTCTGATTTTGTCGGCACAACAAAGATTTCCAGAAGCTGAAGTGGTGACAGATGCTGCTTTAGATCAGACTGTGAGATGGGAGCAGGGGCCTCTGCTTAAGCTTAAAGCGAAGCTGAAGATTGCCCAATCAAAACCGATGGATGCTATCGAAACCTATCGCTACCTTCTTGCATTGGTTCAAGCCCAGAGGAAATCCTTTGGGTCTTTCCAAATTAGTTCGAAGGTAAGATTCTGCCATCTACTTATCTTCTTTGAGGGATTCTTTTATTTAATATGAGCGAAACATTGATGTGAGCTTAGCAGATTATGATAAGTTTTTTTCTTCATTTAATTAGTTCAATCTCATCATAATGGATTTTGCTTTAGACTGTAGTAGTAGCTCAATAACGTCCTCGGGGAATTGCATTTCCTCATAGGGCCAAGCTTGTCTGTGCTTTTATATAAAGTGAAAGTACCTTTTTAATTGATGATTGAGTTTTAAAAAAAATCTTGCCTATGTTAGCCTTGGTATACATTGCCGGACCCAAGCCCGGGTAAAAGGAGAGGGTTGTGTTAGGTCTCAACAACCAACGTAACACTTTGTCGTATCTCTATGACATGGACCAAATACAAAATAGTGTGAATGCTAGGTTGTTGCCCGGAAGCATTGCGCTGTATAGCTCGAGTACAATGTTAAATGAGAAAGGGCCGCTGCATCGCCGCCTGGATGCAGTGAAAAATAATGCTTTATCATAGAACATTGTGGTGTAATTTGATCCATATAGCCGACCCCACGTAGTGGGATAAGGCTTGGTTGTTGTTGTTGAGTTTTAAAAAATTATAACTGCTTTCTAGAAAAGGGTAACAACCTCAACAAATAGAGCCGTTTTGTTACCTCTCTCTTGGCTAAATATATTATTTTCTGAAGATCTAAAATAAAGTTGTATCATAAAATGATAGAATCGTTATTTTGAACACAAATGAACCATTATATTGTTTTTGGAAGAAAAGACTGTTAGATGTTAAAAGAAAACTGTTTCATGTATTTTTCCTTTTATGTTGTTCTTAAGCTGTTTCCTTTTTAGTTGTTACGCCGATGTATCCTTTCTTTCTTTCAGTTTCGTTTTGCCTCTCCCTCGCCAATTTTTTTGTTTGAGATACTAGTTGATTACTGACTGCAAAATCATTCTTATTTTCATGTTGTCAACTCTTTCTAGGTTGAAGATGATAAAGTTAATGAATTTGATATTTGGCATGGTCTTGCAAGTTTATATGCCAGCCTTTCTCGTTGGAAGGATGCTGAAATCTGTTTGCAAAAGGCCAGAGAGTTGAAGGAGTACTCTGCAGAAATTCTGCGCACTGAAGGCAAGACTAAATCCTTTGTGCTGTTTAAGTTTTTCGTTCTAGCATGTTGAATTTATAGATTTGATTTCGTATTTTCAAAACTCATGTCCATATCAAAAAAGTGCTCATGACTGGCCAGTGCTAGATCTGTGCGTTATAATCTTTAAAAAAATCAATGTTTAAACCTGTAAAGCCACATTCATGGAGGATGTGGAGATAGCGCATAAAAAATGAAGCCAGGAGCTAAGAATTGTCAACTTGTATGATATTTATATACTTATGTTCTTTTATACGCTTCTATACCAGGTGTTTTGTTTGAAGGACGCGGGCAAAATCAAGAAGCTCTCAACGCTACTATTAATGCTATACTACTTGAACCAAACCATGTTCCAAGCAAAATCTTAATGAGTGCTTTGATTCATAAAATGGGCTCAAAGGCTTTGCCTGCTGCTGCGAGAAGCATGCTGTCTGATGCGCTTAGAATAGAACCGACCAATCGTATGGCTTGGTATTACTTGGGATTAATTCACAAGCACGATGGCCGAATGGGTGATGCTGCGGACTGCTTCCAGGCAGCTACCATGCTGGAAGAATTTGATCCCATCGAAAGTTTCAGCACCATACTTTGAATATTTGGAATTTGGAATGGTTGATTCTGCAGCCTTCAGTGAGATTTATACCATTATGATTTTTGGTTAATACATCATCTGGGTTCAAGGAGACACAATAGAAACAGTTTTAGGAATTGTTTTCCTATTTTTGAAAAGAAAAAAAATTGTCATCACAAACTAGGCTAAAAGAAAAAATGAAACATTATTTAGGAATAAAGTGAGAATGGATGAGTTGTAAAGAACTTTGATCGGCAGAGATTTTAATGTAGTTCAGTAGCTGCTCAACTTTGTAAATTTATGTCGCTTAATTGAGCAGTATCCATGTTGCAAGAGTATAGATTCATTTATCTTCAATTATGTGCTTAGTTTTTTGGCTAGATTTACAAGGCTTTAAGGAAAAATGTATTTGAAATGAGTTAAATTAAAATGTAACCAGCATTGCTGTCGTGTAAATTTCTGTTATATATTACAAGTCGAGTAATAGGAAGTCTTGGGTAGACCCAAGATTTTGGACAATATTGGTCACACTCACATTTAGAAATAGGTAGAAAGAAAAGAGTTAAATAATGTATATTTTTAAAATAATTATCGTATGCATTTTGGGGTGTGGGTACCCATAAGTATTTACTGCCATGTAAATAGTCATTTTAGTCCTCAAACATGTGAAGCACAGATACTAGTATTTAAATGTATAAAAATGTATAAAGATTAAAAAATTGTCACCAAGTGTATCTTTTATTGGTAATAATTTTATTGATTAACAAAAGATACGTCAAAGACCAAACAATTATTGAATAAAATGTTCGAGAACCAAACTAATTAATGAGATACATTTAAATATGTTTATGTAACATTAATACATTCATAAACTATTTTGAAAATGCCTCACATTTAAGGACTAAAATGAATATTTACTCCTATGTACACAAATGCCTGCTTGTGCATGCCAATGTTTGGTTTGGCGTTAAGAGTTATAATTCTCACGTCTCAATGAACAAACTAACGTGATATTTTGAAGCTCGAGACAGTAGCTTCACACTAAACGTGCGGTATGACCATGGAATTGAATTTTTCCAAACACACACGTAGTTAGTGCATGAAAACTGTGCTACTGAAGACTCATTCCATCGGTGATCAATTGCTTAGAGAGAAAAGGAGGTAGCTGCTACCTTCAAGAGCAAAACATACACTCAGGGTTTCTACTTTAAAAGGAACACAACAAGAGGACAAATTGCCAAATGATAATATTGTGTTAATTCAGGAAAAGTGTCAATAAACAGTCATTAGATGGCCTAATCTACCAACCCAAAAAAGGGATTAAAAATCAGATATTATTAGTATATTACAGACTATGATAAAAATAAAAATAAAAAATCTCCATTCTATTATGCCTCTACCAACCTACAGGGTCTCTTCTTCTTGGACATCATCTGAACTTTGGAGATGGCTTAGCTGAACTCTCGCCTTTTTCGGTTGTGAAGAGTTTTCCCTTGCATCGTCTTCATTACCCTTCCTCTTCTCTTTCTCACCACTATCTTCATCAACAGAAGCTGCAGGAGGTTCACTACTCAAATTACCTTCGGAGCCTAAAGAGGATGATGCCTTTGGATCAGATTCTTCAAGTGCTTTTGGATCGGATTCTTCGTTTCCTTTTGGATCAGAACCTTCGGTTTTATCTTCGTTCTTCGACTCTCCATTCTTAGCTGACTTTTCAAATTCCTCAAGAAAGGTGCGGACTTCATCATTGGTAGCAAGATCCAATGGGGTCTTTCCTGCCTTTGTTTTGATAGTGAGACTTGCCCCTTTCTTGGATAAGTACTTGACAAGTTCCAGATGGGAACCTTGAACAGCAAAATGTAATGGTGTCACGCCTTTCCGAGTAGAGGCTTTGAAAGAGGCACCAGCTGAAACCAGAGCTCGAACAACTTCTAAATGCCCCTTCTGTGCCGCGAAGTGTATTGCGGCCATATCATCCATAGCAGAAGCACCGAAATCAGCCTTGTTCTTGCAGAGGTAACTGACTATTTCTGTTTGCCCAGAAAATGCTGCTAAATGTAGTCTATTGTTCAAATTTGGTTGTTAAAGAAACAACAAGGCAATGCTAAAATTACCAATAAAAACTCAGTTACTTTGCCTAGATAATGTTTTTTTCCTTATTTCCCAATCTACCCAGAATACATTCATCTAAAATATAGTCTATGGTCCAAATATGCATGTTAAAGAAACAGTATGACAATGCTAGAATTCCCAAGTCAAACCCAGTTACTACTAACTTTACCAAATTAAATTATCTTCCTAACTTCCAATTTCCCCCAAAATACAATCATGTAAAAGGTAGTCTATGGTCCAAAGGTGATTGTTGAAGAAACAGTATTGCTATGCTAAAATTCCAAAGAAAAACCTAGTAACTTTACCCCAGATAAAGTTTTCGTCCTTATTTTCTCTCTAGAACACAATCATGCAATTGAATAAATATTCAACTATCCATGGACACATACACACACAGGCAAAACATAAAGCACAGCTCTTATGTACAAGAAAATTTTAATTCTCAGGATCATGTAAGCATACCCTAACAAGCAAATAAATAGCATTTCAGTTCAGTACAATGAGAGAATAACATACAGTAACAAAATTGAGGGTGATATAACCAATGGCACATCTTAGTTATGACATAGGAGAGCTTGGGTTCCTGTTTTTACAATAATATGCATGTTTCTTTCTAAGGTATATTTATACCAGCACAACACCATATCCCTTCATGTGTGATTTTCATTTTCTTGCTTTTTGCTCCATGTTTAAGGTGGAGGTGAACTCAACTACCTTATAAAGAAATATATACATTACTTTTAAAATATCTTGGGGAGCCCAAACTCCCCTATGTCATAACTCAACTAAGATTAGATTCTCCATGCCCCAACTTTTGGTTTAAACCTCTGCCATTAATGATAACCATGTAATGGTGCCTATTTGGATTGATATATTTGAGTTTATCTACCGACATAAGTTTTGTGAGACTTTTTGAGAGAATTTATGAAAATAGTTTATGACATTGTTCTTTTTTTGAAAGCCCAGTCTAAGGACCGATTAATTTGAAGGGTTCAATCCCACTTCCCACCGTCCACTTGCGGGAGCCCCATTTAAAGCCAGAGCAAGACTTTGTATGGACTAGCCAATCGAAACTGACACCGGAGGTAATCGAACCTAAGACCTCGAGAGAAGCACACTTCAAGGTCCCAAACCAACCCACTAGACCAATTAGCTTATGACATTATTCATAAGCTATTTTCCGCTTATTTTCATAAGTCTTCAAAGATAGCTTACGAAAACAATTTAAACTTAATTTTACCTTTTTACTATAGAAACAACTTATACATAAGCATATAAAATGATAAGCGCTTGTGCTATAAGCTGCAAATAAGCTGTAAAGACATAAGAGCTAATGAAATATATTGAATAAATGATGATACGAAAAATAGTTAGGGTTGCGTTGATAACTGAGGATACGGTGTTCTAGAGTGCTTATCTCTGGAATTGACGGCCAGAGGATTTGAAATCAAAATTGACTGAACTGCTATCAGATCACCGGACCTTGCCGCCGCGTGAAGGTCGCCGCCGGTCCCTGATTTCTGTGGATTTGGTTTACCCATTTCTTCTCAGTGTTCCTTTTTCTCCTTCTCTTCTCGCGGTTTTGCCCCCAAATCTTCCTAAAAACCAAAATGCTCTTTTCTACTCGTTTTCTAGGTGGACCCGTTTTCTAAGTTAATTGAATGGCTATAATGTCCTCGATGTTATAATATTCGATCAATAATCAATTTAGTTCCAAAAAAAAAAATCAATTTAGTTCATCTTTAAAAAATAATAATTTTGTTCACTATTCATGAGTCATGACTGTTGTACAACAATTTTTCTTCAATTTTGTATATTTGAAACGCTAATTTTTAAATCTCTCATTAACAATATGAAATCCTCAAAATTTGTTCAATAAAACTTATTCAAACTCAAATTGAAATTATGGGTGGTGGTCGTGTATTCAAAAATAGCTCTCAAAGTCGAGTTTCATCTTGGATTTTCATGTTCAATAGTGAGGTAAAAATGCTTGATTGCTGGTGTCCTAGAATATTTTATAAGAAAGACCGATACATCCAAGAAGATATTTCTACACATGCCATTTATCAAAGGTTTATGAAAATAGGAAGCAAGTCTTACATAGTCACAAACTCAAATCAAAAATATTTGGGTACACACAAATAGAAAAAACTAAAAGAAATGTAATTTAGTCACTTAACACTATTTAATTGTTTTCTCTTTAAATTTTGTGTAACTATGTAAGTGTGTCAAACATATTTTATTTGACTTTGTGACCAAATAATTTGTGAAAAAATGGGCATGTCTTGTTTAACGTTATGATTTTTTGGTCTCGATTGATTTTCCTTTTGCAGTATGATGAAGATAATTGCATTTTGTTTTTGTATGGGTTGAAGAAGCTAAAGAACTAAGATAGTTTAAAAACAATGGAACTAGTGGTGGTCAGTAAAGAGGGCAAGATTGATTGAAAAGTTTCATTCAATAGTTAAGAAAAGTTACAATAAAGAGGTTTGGAGGACAAAGTTGATAGACAAATTTCATTGTTAGGAAGTGAGCTTAAAGTGATTAAGTATTTGATAGAAATAATATTTTTGATATTTTACTTAGCGTGTGTAGCCATCAGTGTATCAATGGCAAGAGGTTGAAGATGAAATATGAAGTGTGATTATTATCAATTGCGTCCTTGTATTTTAATCACTGATATTAGTTTAATCCTTCTTTGATATTAATGAAATCACATTAGGGCTTGGTTGGCTTAGAATGACCATGTAGTTAAAGTAATTAGTACACGTGATAAACCCTGAATTAATTAAAATAACAACAGATTTACGATGGGCACACTTATGAAGGCATTAAAATTTCTCTTGAATTTGGTTATATTCATAATTCATTTAAAAGTGGGTTGAACAATAGATTTAAGGTCAAAAACCAATTGTAGAGAGGTAAAAGCTCAAAGTTCTAGCTTTAACACAAAATTAGTTATTGAGACAAAATCAATTATATTTGAAAATATCCAACATGTCAAAATCTAAATTCAATCTTGCCTCCTCCAAAAGTAAAACCATAGTTACATACACGTACATGCATCAAGATCACAATTATCAACAGCCAAGTATTTGTTTTTTTGGTGGTGCAACAGCCTAATATTTGACAGTACCAATAATGAACTGAGTATTTCCTAATTTTTCTTTCTTTTGCAATGTAGAAGTATATGAGAATAACAAAACAATGCTGAAAATATAAAACCACTGGTTAATAAGTCTTCCTTTTAATCCACCCATATCGCCCTCCAGAATCCAGGCTCTTCTTCTATCTTTCCTGAACATCAAAA
>Ga0315913_1003527_pt1 | contig 18809 bp, 15 predicted proteins | sample MpolsnodulesMG_FD_207736 | JGI IMG/M metagenome (GOLD analysis project Ga0315913, IMG submission 207736) | Medicago polymorpha root nodule microbial communities from Los Angeles, California, United States - small nodules | ecosystem: Host-associated > Plants > Roots > Nodule | place: USA... | reverse complement strand
TATTCTTATACATTACACATGGGATTCCTACAAGGTGTGTACTTAACAGTGAGATAGAAAAGCCAGACAAAATGCAGAACTCCTTTCTCGCATAAAGTAAATATCAGTCGCAAGCCTTAAATCCAATCCCACGTTTCAAATCAGAATTTGATCACTTGCTTTGGTTGGCTCCCAAGTTTTCCTAAAGCTTTATCCAATGCTATGTTGAAATCATTAAAGGGAGTCAATTCCATCCTGCAAAAAAGGGCGACCAGTTAATGTTTCAACTGGTTGAGAGAAATAGGGTAAGGACATCATAATAAATTTTAAAATTTATGAGCAATTGATCGTTCAGAGTGAATATAAACCCCTCCATATTTTTCTTATCCTATGATAGGTATAAGACATACTTGTATTTTAACTTTCCATCTTGTACAAGACCCAAAAGCCTGTCTATCATTCTTCTGCCCTCTTCAGCTTTATCTTGGCTCAACCAATTCTGCAACCAGAAACCCCTCAAGGAAAGTTCCTGCAAATATGTGATTTGAAACCATGGTTACATTTAATAAACCAGAGCAATGCTATTTCTATTAAAAAGTACAAGAAAGTGTCATTGAAAGGTTATGCCACAAATAAGTCGTGATATTTGTTTTTGGACGTCCCAAAGTGCCCAGTTTCGGCTTGGGCTAACAAGGTGTGGCTCGAGTGGCTAGTAGCTTGGACTCTTTAACCATATGTCTTAAGGTTTGAGTCCAGGACTGATACTCTACATCCTCGAAGGATTAGTTCTACAGCTACCAACTGCGAGGATACCCTAAATCCGCTGCCTAATAAAAAAATAAAAAAAGCCAGGTTTTGTTCCTCAGCACAAACCAGCTGCACTGAACTTTATCCACTGCGAAGACAGGCTGGTAAAGCAACATAGAGTCGAAAGTTACACGCCTCATAGGCTCATACAACCATTTCATAATTTTCACAAGCCCCTGCCCAGAGGCTTTCCCACCTAAGATTTCTGCATTTCACGGTAGTTGAGAAGCATGGCCTCCATTGATGGGATTGAGTCCAGAAAATGCTACTAGTTATTCGAGCAGGCAAGTGAAAATTTGCAGGCTAAATGTAAAACCCATTTTCAGTTTTTCAACAAAACATTCAAATATTCAGGGATCTTGATATCTATACTTCACTAGTTCTTCAACAAGCAACACCATGCCACCACAGACAGTGAGGCTCACATGCATATTAAAAAAAACACCATACCACTACAAAGGGACGGATAGCAGTGTTGACAAGCATGACTTCTATGCCCTGCTAAAAATATGATCATGCGGGGTATGGACCTATGAGAAGGTTTGTGAATTCACAAGTACAGACCTATTAGAAGGTTTGCTTTTGAACTAACAAGTCACAAGTACTTGTTGAGCTTAAGCTTCTTCCCTAGCACAAAGTTGCTCTCCGCTAATCTTTCACAAAACCCAGGCTTAACAGCCAAGTATTAATATCATCTAGTTTTACCCAACTTCAGCACTTACACATAAAATCGAACAATTTTCAGGGTGTTGCGATCAGTTATCTTAACAACTTAATAACTTGAAACCTCCTTAATCTAAATTACTTCCAAGATCCAACTCAAGCAAGGTCATTTATATCAGTTGAAGGTGCAAAATCTTCCACAATCTACTGGCAATTGTAACTTGATTCGACTTTATGTACCAGTGATTGAAAATATCCATGATTTGAATCAATCATTGCTGACCAAGATAAATCAAGATGTTGACGTCAAAAAAAAAAATATAAATCAAGACTTTAATTAAAAAACGCTGTTTCACAGTAAATTGAAGATATCAATTATGAGTATGAGTAGAAGGAAATGATTGCAAGTTACAGTCTGACCTTAAATATGAAGGACGAAGTTGATACAGTGACAGGTTTTTTAGACATTCCACCATACGTCACCATTGTTCCTCCCCGTCTGCAAGGCACAAACATGTCTAAAACTTCATGATAATGGTATTTAGTTACAAAAGAGAAAGTTTCCATCATTAAAACCGAATATCCCATGTCATACCTTAAAAATTTGAGAACCAGAGAAGCAGAATTGCCACCAACACAGTTAAATCCCAGTGCAGGTTCAGGTATACCACCCTACCATGTCAATTTGATGTCAAATAATCATTCAATTTTAGGATATCAGATAAGATAACCCTTAAAAGTTAAAATGATGTTTTTGTTTGTCAGCTTTGATGGTATCTCAGGAAGACAAGTACAAAACTTCAAACAATAAAGATAGAACAACATACATTTCACTTCCCAAATGCTTAACAAATGATGATAACAAACATTTATCTGAAAATTCAACATCCATCTCATAGCATAAATCATAACAACTAACAAGAACAATAAATCCAAGGCATACCAGGAGACTCTTGACATTCTTCACTTCCAATTCACTCTCGGTGAAAACTTCATCAGCACCCAAATCCTTAAGTCTTTCTTTTACTTCATCAACCCCAGGCCTATAGAAGCAAAAGGATTAGCAATCTAAAAAATAAGTTTTTTCACAAAAAATCTTCTGTTCAAAGAGATAGAAAATGGGAACAAGAGCATGGTTTAAAAAACATTCAGACACAACCATGTTGGTTACCCTATTTTGAACAATAGCACGCAAAGAACCCTAAAATGATCACCTGTCCCGTATAATATTAATATTGTGAATGCCACGAGATTTTGCAAGCTGAATGACACACTGACCAACCATGCTGGTTGCTCCATTTTGTACAATAGCATCTCCTGTTGAAAACATGAATACATAACATAAGCATAAACAAATCCACTCATGAATCAACTAAAAAAAACAAGTATTGAAGCTAAAGGGGCAGTGCCTGAGTTCAAAGTAACGCAGTCTTCAAGCATTAGAAGAGCAGTGAGAGGATTAACAGTAATTGTAGCAGCATACTCCATAGGCACACCCTTGTTTACTTTGTGCCACACATTCTGATCCTTCACAATGTATGTCTGCCACGTCCCTGAATAAATAAATAACAAAATTTTCAAATATAATAAATAATAACAAGTGAAACACTAATTTGGTGTCTCAAACTATAGAGCATAGTAAACATCTAATTTAACTTCTTAAAATTGGACGACCATATCAACTTAATCTCCCATATTATCAATACTCTAAAATGATGTATGGAACTACAAAATACTAATCAAATTCGTCCCTCTGGTAATATTTGCAGGAACTATAACGACATTAAGTTGGTAATGTTGGGGACGTGTTTGAACTTTGAAAAACTGTTATGAATATTATGAATAAGCTATTTCTATTACACAAGATAATATAAAGTCAAATTATTTTTGTATAATCTATAAGCTGTTTTCATAAGCTAGCATGGAGAGATTATTGATATAAACATGTCATAATAGTAACAAATAATTAAAATGAGAGAAATTGAGGGGGGTACCGAAAGAAGGCGGAGAAGGAATAACCCAATCACCAGGAGAGAAACAAGTTACGGCGGAGCCAACGGAGTGAACCTCTCCAACACCTTCGTAACCACCAACTGCAGGTGGTTCCGGCCTGACAGGATAAACACCTTGTATCCTGTTAATGTCTGAAGGATTTATCGGAGCTGAAAGCATCTTGACGCACACATCATTCTCTTTAACTTCCGTGGCAGGAATGTCGACTAGCTTTGTCACCGCGTCGGGTTGGCCGTGTGATTCGTATATGATTGCTTTTGACGGCGGTGATACGGTGGAGGAGAATGCATGTGTATGCGTGTTTAGAATTCTGGTACGGAGTGAGGTGAAGTTGAAGAGTGAAGAGGAGGGTTTGTGAGTCAGTGATCGTAACATTTTCGTTACTCTGTTTCCAGATTTCTCCAGGTTTCTTGCTTATGTTTTCATCTTTTCTTTATTCAAAAATCTATTTAATGTTTGGATTGTGTTTCTTAGAGGTTTTTAGTTTCTTGTTTGGAGCCTAACCTCTTTTATTAAAAATTAAATAAAATAAAAGATGGTTTATATCTCTCTTAATCTCTGAATAATTTATGAAAGAATTTAATTAAAATATTTTGAATAATTTATGAAAGGATTTAATTAAAATATACGGTCAATATCATTATTATTTTACACTAACAATTAATTATGACTTATTATGACAACAAAAAAAAATACTTCCTCCGTCCCTATATATAAGCACTATTTGCCTCTAATAAAAGAATGTGCTTATATATAGGGACGGATGAAGTATGACTTATTATGAAATTGTTGATCTCGAGTTCGAGGATGAGGAATCTGATGCTTAATTTAGAAGTCTTAAGCATAGTTTTAAAACTCAGACTGGTCATCGACTCGGCAATACTATTGGGTCACTGAGTCATTGGTTGAACCACTGGGTCATTGGTTGAACCGTATTAAATCGGATAACTCGGTAGTATGACTCGGTCTCTATAAAAAAAAATTATACATGTATTAAAGTAGATTAAGCCGGATGGCTCGGTCCATAAAATTGTACGTGTATTAAGGAAAAGCAATATTTTTATAAAACACTATTATTAACATTTTTTCATATTCTATATTAAAAATAAATTTAAGTGTATGAAATATTTTTCTAAAAAAAACAAGTGTATGAACTATTATTATTTATTACGAGAGGTGTATAAAATATTTTTAAATGCAAGGAAACATTGAAAGAAAATCAACCTAAAGGCCCACTTAGTCAAAATAACAAAACCCCACCAAATAATGAAAACCCTAATTACACTATTTTTCCAAAATGAAGTTAGCAGCGCCTCCCTTTCACTCTCTCATTTTAGTAGCCGCCAACCTCTCTCACATTTGATCTTTCTCTCATTTCTTTTTTTTATTATCTGTAACCAAGATCTGGTCTATATACTATATAATTATACCTCCTCTCTAAATTTTCTTTCCATGAACTAGAACTATGCCTTTAGTTTTCACCATGACTGTTTGAAAGAGGAGGCTCGTTATCGTGTTCTGTTCTCTCTTCTCTCCCTGGTTTTTTTTTCTGATTTTTAAAACAATATGTAGTGGTTATGTGTTGAACCGACCCGGTTCATCAAATCGGCCGAGTCACCGGTTTTTACCGGTTTTTGTTGAATCGTTCCGGTTCTCACCGGCTCTATTACATGGCCGATCCATTGCTCAACTCGAACCGGACTTATCACCGGTTCAACCGGCCGGTCCGAGTTTCAAAACTATGGTCTTAAGTGATAAGAAACCACATGATCAAATGTTAAAAATTATTCAATTTTTCTATAAATAAAATTGTTGAATTTTAATTATAATAACTACTTTCAAAGACACATATTAATTACAACACGTTGTAGATTCTTAATGTGGTGGTGTGACGAGATCTCTAACCTCCACATCACCATCTCTGATATGTTGACGTTGTCGTTTTTGTTTGTTCTGTTTTGGTTCGGAGCTTCCTCCCACGTTGTCGTGTTCTCGTCGCTGCCATGCTTGGTGATTCATAAAGTTTGGTTGCATGAAGACCAGTCACATCTTGGTGTACATGGGTATATGAACCGGATCTGAGTCATGTCTCACGGTGGCAATGGTTCATGTTCGCGCTAGCTTTTTTTGGTTTGCCGCTCTGTTGTCGGTCGTGTGTTTTGCTAGAGGTTGCGTTTTGTGTTTTTGGTTGTCGGTGTCTCCGATCGTTTGTTTTTGGTTTTGCTCTGCCTACGGTTTATTTAGGCTTGTTCTCACTTTGCAGTGGCTGCGTGTTTGTGACTCAAAAACCTGAAAGGTTCTGGTTACTATCGTATTGGACTCATCCTTCGACTTGAGTTCTAACGCGTCTGTTTGAATTATGTTTGGTGGCCTCACTTCTTCAATTCTCTGATGTTTTCAAATTTGTTGAGATCTGCAGGTTTCAAGTCGTCATGTCTGCCCACACATTGGTATTTCATGCTCGAAAGAGTTTGCTTTGTTCGGCACTTGGATTTGATACCGTGTTGGTGGTCGATCCTTTCGCCGAATGTAAACCTTAATTGTTCTCTGCAGATGTTCACTTTTCACATTTTTTGTAATCCAGTTTCGCGCCTGTATGCAGGTTCGCTTGGTTGCGCCCATGATTAGTGAATTTTTTTGTTAGGATATATCAAGGCTGATTTCTAGGTTTGATTATAACGTTGTATTCTTGTATTCCTGGGTCAAGTCTAATGTCCCCCAATCTTGAGTAGTTCTTTTTATTTAATATATTCTTCTTTTTGACTAAAAAATAATAATTCATGATTGCAATTTGTTTACCGTGTAAAAACATTTTACGCTCCCTATATTTCTGAAATATAAAAACAATTTATTTATGAAATGTATTTTTTTTTTTGGTGGTTATGCATTGCCTTTACCAACTGAACTAAACTCACGAGAACAAAATGTAAAATATTTCTGCATTCTATACTTTGGAACTTTTTTGTGTGTGAACTATTTTGGCAATCAACTCCTACTTATATATGTATAATGTATTACGTACCCACGATCAAAATCAAAATGGTAATACCAACAATTCAGACTGTGAATTGGAATTGATTGTGGGATTTGTTTGATCAATGCATTTTTTCAACCTCTAAAATGACAGAACTCAATAGTACAAGATACTCCGAAACTTGCACAAGTCACCAGCAACATACAATTTTTCCCAGTTTTCAAAGGAGACATGACATGCTGAAATAGACCTATACACCATAGCTACCATAAGCTTCTTGCTAAGATTTGGAAACCAAGACACAAATAATGAATGCTATCTTAACATTTGAAAACCAAGACACAAATAAGAGCAAATTTTTTCCTAAAATATTAACATTAAAAGAAACTGCGGGTTAATATAAATTTCTGGCCTATTGTAACAACAATGTTAATATAGTTCATTTCAGTATATGTAAGAATACAACAACTCATGGTTTGGCTCGTATCTCTAGATGTTGGGTTGGGTGAGAAATGTCCATAATTCCATTCCTCCATGACCTTTCCTCAAATTTATGAATGTTAATCTTTGCTGTAAAAAACACAGAATATTTCCAATTGGCAAATCATATACATATCTGCACTTTCCTACTTAAAATGAGTCAATGGAAACCTGAGATTCCATGCAAGAACTTGATGAAATTATCTAGAACATTCAATAATTTTCCTTACTTCCAGCACACTTTTCTAACTGGTAAATTGGTTTTGATTTGTCGAGGAAAATATAGACTAAACACATTACTATAGTAAGCAAAATATACTTGGTTTCATTTGGAAACTTTGGTAAAATAAAACACCACTTTCAGAATCATTCAGTAAATGAAGAAGAAAAAGAAACTACAAGATTAATAAAACATGTCAATAAACCATTGACCAAAAAAAAGGCAAGCCAAACATGCCTGCATACATGCTGTCCAATGTCTTCCAAAAAATCCTTTAAAACAACAGGCACTTTCAAGTTTCTTCAAGGATAGTAACATTTCAAATTTCCAGCCATACCAAAAAATGACGATGATAATAGCAATAATAATAACAAGAACTTACTCATTATTTTAAGACTTAAAACTTCCTAATAAAGGCATTAAATTCCTCATCCTTGAGATCACGAAACTTATAAACTCCATGATAAGCCAACAAATCTCCATCCTCGAGATCACGATTCAAATCGAAAGGTTCATGAATAATTTTCTCCCTAATATGTAAATCTTTAATCTGAGTATGCAACCTTTTCCACAAGCTTCCATCGAAATCCAAATTATAACATCCTAAAATGTCAAGAGACGCAAGACCGGGGCATCCATCAAGAATAGCAAGCAACCCAACATCGCTGAGAGGGTCTCCATGAAGAACAAGATGGAGTAGCCCGGGCATTGTTTCTGCAATACTAAATGCCTCATCATCACACGTGCTGCGTCCTCCATCCGACATCCCATAGAATGTAAGTGATTTCAACAAAGGACAACTTCGGCCAACATCTTCAAGAGATATATTAGATTCTAAGCATATGTAAATCTCCTCTAACCGGGAAAACTTCTTTGCAACTTCGCACCATCCTTCATTTGATATTCTACCACATGAATCAAGTCGTAAGCACCTTAAGTTACTTGCCCTATAAAATTTATAGGATGAAAGGAGAACTTTATAAATATGATACATTCATAAAATACATGCTCCAAATACAGAAAAATACTAACATTGATACATTCATAAAATACAAACACACCCAATTCTACATTTCAAACATGTGCAAAACGATTGTTGAATTGTTTTGCCTGGCCAAGTTTGTTTTTGTTTTGAAAGAAGAGTTTCAATTAGAAATAAGAGTACAAAGGGTACTCAACCCATACAACTCGAAGACCGTAATTATGAAGAATAAAACAACAATAAAAGGACTCCCAATATTTTATTAAGGTCTAGGTCGTGAGTCGTTAGGCTTTGTTTACGAGTTTGAAGTGGAAAGGAGGGGAGGCCTCTAGAAAAAAGGAAGGAGCAAATGGAAGAAATATAAGACTTTGAGAGGGGATGACTTGGGGTTCATTTTTCTTTGTAGTACAAAATCCTCATAATTTGGGAGAACTCAAATACTGTATTGGATGAGAGTTTATATGAATTCTTCAAATTTAATATATATTGTGATACTATTCTTCAAATTAAAAATATATCAATCATAAACATTAATTTATAATTCTTTGGAAAAAAAACTATGCGAAAGATTTCTCAATTTTTCCCCGTATATTGTAACCCCAAAAGTCCTCCTCCCCCTTCCCTCCAAACAATGCCTTATGCTACAATACATAGGATCTACATCATTCATAGAAGAGATTGTGGCCAAGATAATGACAACCAAAGAAAACAAATGAATGGACCCAACTGCACAGCATTCCCAAATGCATATCAAAGTACCAATCAATAACTAAACTAAAAAATAAATCAACATTAAGCAACACGAAATACCATGAAACAAGCGGTTGTAACTTGTAAACATGGTGGCCAATTTAAGATTGTGGCAGAGAAATAAATATTAAAACTTGCAAAGAAACAAACGTAGGGTTTCCATTCCATTGATGAAGAAGCTTCCCATAATCCCCTATGCCAATAAAGAAATATTTACCTATTGATTATTGATAATAACAAAGTATATATATAACACTAAAAGGAGAGAATATGAAAATAAAATTGGTATTACCTATCAGCAATGCATTTTAGAAGATCATCCGTGGCAAAACAACAATAAATATCATTTTTTTCTATTTTTCTAAATGGCCAGAACTTAGATCAACGGCATATTGACAAAGGTTAACCAAACAATCAAGATTATGAGTACCAAGATCAAATAATGATCGATCAAGAACATTGTGAGTCCCATGATCAGATAATTCATAATAAGAAAGAAATGTTCCCATGTTAATCTCGCGCCACATGAAAGGATCTTTGCAAATGTTCCACCAATAAGGACACACATTACGTGTTTTTGTTAGAATGTCGACGGTACTAAGCCTTTGAAGTATGTTTGATGTTATATCATTTGGAAGTTCAACCCAATTAGGGTTTGTTGTGCTCTCAAATTTGGGTTTCTTCGCTCGAGAGAAGAAGACATTGTGTTTCTCTAGGGTTTTTAAGTTGAAACGGCGAGAAGAACCTGTGTCACACCTTTTATGCTTGAGATTTTTTATTTTTTTTCAGATGCTTGAGAATTTTTTGTCTTTGACAAAGATTCTTGAGAATTTTATGAAACGCTAATATTTTTAATTTCTTACAAGAAAAGCTAGTGTTTCTACATAGAGGGAAAATACATTTGTTTCAATCTTTCATGGACATCATTTCTTCACCCTAAACTTTTATTAGCAAAAACAAATGACAAAATATTATTTTTTATTTGGTCTTTAAATTAATTTCAGATAATGATATAGTTTTCTATCATTTTTTTATGTCATTTTGGTTTTTTTAGTACAAATGTCATTTTGGTTATCTAATACTAATATAATAAAATTGACGTCCATTATATATTTGCTAACAAGTGTCCTAAGGGTACTTGATAAGAAATCTATGGAAAAAAATTTATCTTAGAAATTGTACATTTATTACATTGAAACTTAAAAAATTAACTTTTGTTTCATTAAACTCATCAAAAATAAACTCATCGACTATTTTTATTTTGGTCATCTTAACAAATGTCCTAAAGACACTTGTTAGCATAACCTTTTTTTTAATATATCTTCGGTCAATTATCTCTTAATCTCATTCATTTGGGGGGAATAGATGCTCGTTTTCAAATAAAACAAACGGATGCTAAGCCTTTCGAGAACTCTCATAGCATATATATAAAGGTTGGTTTGATTCGGTTGGTAAAATAAAAACCGCAAACCAAACTAAACAATGCGGTTGAGTAAGAAAATAATTCAAATACATCCGAACCAAATACGATTTTTTACAGTTTCAGTTTAGATTGGTTCGGTTTACGGTTTTTCTATAAGGTTGGTTCGGTTTTGAACGCCTCTAGTCTTGAGTATAATATTGTGTGTTGAATGAGTGTAATGTCCAAATATAATAGTTGTTACTTAAAACACTTAATTGAGTTTTGGCGTTTTTTGCTAGTGCTGGATGGTAGGCAACATCTATCTAGATTTGTTTATGGCTTTTTGGATTGGAAATAATCAAAGCTGCGTGCGGTGGGCACCAAGTTTCGTAGAAGCATGCATAGTGGGAAAGTTATTAAGACGTACTCACCTACTTGAAGACAACAACATGCTACAATATCACCTACTTTATGCTCAGTGCCGATCCTAAGCTTCAACACAAACTTCCTTCTAGTTTGTAGGTACCTTAGTAGTATGACCCCTATATATGTTTATATTAATCATTGCAGTATCTTAAATCCTCTAACTAAAAATAAAATAAAAGTCAAACCCTTTAAAGAAAAAGTGATAAACTTTTATTTTCATAGATCTGGGGATACGGTACAATACAAGCAGAAGTTACTTACTATTCCAAGTAAACTTCGAAAAATCGGATATGGAGTACCTTGCAAATACAAAGAGAAAAGCTAAGGTTGACTATGTAGTCATTATTTTTTTGAAGGATATGTAGTCATTATTATCAAACTTATAATTATGGGTTTTATGAAGGGTTTTTGTTTACCACAAAATGTTAGTATAAGTGTTATCTTGTAGGTAGGGATAGATCCTTCCAAATTCTTTATGGCTTGATTCACTCTTTAACTCATTCACTTTGATCGCAAAATAAACTTTATATTTCTCTTATGAAGAAAATTGTATCTTCATGGTGAGGAAATGGTGAATTCACTCAATTAAATTAATCGTATGTAGAACAAAAAATATATACATGGTTAGATTTAGTCAATGATCCATATATTTTTTTTTTATAAATAAAAACAAAAACATATGCACGATCCTCTCGCACAATTGTGCTCTCCAAATGATGTTTCAATGGTGAATTTGACAACATTCAATTTTTTCTCTAGGTTAATTTTTTTTTCAGAAAATAAAATTAAAAAAAAAAGTACAGGATGATGAATACACATATAAGTATTGGATTGTTGTAATTTTCATGGACCAGTACCGTTGAACGAGGATTCTTATATGGATATTCTTTGTGGATTTCAAATGTTGGTGCTATGTATGCATGGATGAATAGAGAGAGATATGGCTGTAGTATTTGAAAAATCAAAGAAATCCTCGTTTACATATTTATTCACCAAAATGAATACGATTATACGAACCAGTATCACATATACGAAGTCATTGATCATAGGAGATACTCTAACTTATACATCTTTATCCTTTGCGTTTCTTTTTTAATTCGGCAGAACTAGTTAGAATTTTTTTGTAACTTCCGAAATTTCACCATTAAAATATCATTAGAAGACACATTCTCATGCATAGAAGAGATAGGAACAAAATTGTGTGTGAAATTGTTATATACTCATTTTTATTTTAAAAAAATAAAATAATCTTGACCATTGATTAAATTTGATGCGTGTCTTTTATGTTCCATCGAGACTTATATGATTTTTCACCTTAAAAGTCACCAAAACGATATAGGTATATGACGGCGTGCTTGAGAATTTAGAATAGTAGATTATATTATACAATGACCTCTAAAGTGGAGTGTTTTTTTTGCACGGGATATGTCCCGTTTTTATGTAAGTAAAATTCAAAAACATGGATTCACCCATGAAGGAAGAGCTTAACTTGGTTCGTTCATTGTGTTGTGATTTGCAGAACGAATTCCACCATGCATAAGGTTGGCCGACAGATTGTTACGATGAAGAGAAGAAAATACCATTGAAGATGATGTTACTATTGCAACAAAAAAATATATCAAAATAGACAAATGTGATGTGGCATTAAGTTTGATAAGAGGTGGCGATTGACGTGACCATGTAAGAAGTTAACGTCCGCGTCATCCTCATTAACGAAGCAAATAATAGCAGAGTTGGATTGCCCAACTTCCAACAAATTAAGAGGTTTAATTTCATGGGTTGCTTGGAATAAAATATGTGTTAGTAAGGAGTCTGGAGGTTTGGGGGTGAGGAGGATGAGGGAGTTTAATATTGCCCTGTTAGGAAAATGGTGTTGGAGGTTACTAGTCGATAAAGGTAGTTTGTGGTATAGGGTGCTGGTAGCTTGTTATGGTGAGGAGGACGGAAGGTTGGAGGCCGGAGTGTTTCTTCGTGGTGGAGGGAGGTGGCGAGTATTTGTGATAGGATAGTAGATATAGGTGATGGTTGGTTCAAGGAGAATGTGGTGTGCAAGGTTGGTAACGGGGCAAACACGTTGTTCTGGGTGGATCTGTGGATGGGTGATGCGTCTCTTTGTGTGCAGTTTAGCTGTCTTTATGACTTAGCAGTAAATTAGTCCATTACGGTGACTGACATGTTTTTGCTAGGGTGTGAGGAAGGTGGGGAGGCTTGGCAGTGGTGTCGGCGGTTATGGACCTGGGAGGAAGAGTTGTTAGGGGTGTGTAGGATGTTACTTTCTAACATTTCTTTGCAGCGAACTTCTACATATCATTGGGTGTGGCGGCTTGATCCGTCGAATGGTTATACAGTTAGTAGTGTTTACCATTTGCTCACCAGTCAACCAGTTCAGACAACAGATGCAGTTTCAGATTTAATTTGGCACAAACAGGTTCCTTTGAAGGTCTCCGTTCTTGCGTGACGCCTCCTCCGGAATAGATTGCCGACATAGGACAATTTGTTCGCTCGTGGCATCATTCCTCACGGCAATCAACATTGTGTGGCGGGATGCGGCGAGGTTGAGATAGTTCAACATTTGTTTATTTCATGTCCAACCTTTGCAGCAATTTGGGGACATATTCGGTCCTGGTTGGGTATAGCTTCAGTCGGGCCCTCTTGAGTGTCAGAGCATTTCTATCAGTTTATTTACTCAGCAGGTGGTATGCGTACCCGACGTGCCTTTTTGCAACTTATTTGGCTATGTTATGTGTGGATTGTGTGGAATGAAAGAAATGGTCGGGTCTTCATAAATACAGAGAGCACCATTCATCAATAATCAATTGGTAGAGAAAGTCAAATTACGTTCCTTTTGGTGGATGAAATCGTTTAATATTTCTATGGGGTCAAATTTTCATATGTGGTGGTCAAGCCCTTTTGTTTGTTTGGGCATTGGCTAATCTAAGCTTCATCTTTATCTTTGGCATTGTAATTGTATACTTGAGCTTTCTCTAGCACACCTTGTGCTTGAGAAATCTCTTGTGTTTTTAATATATTCCATTTTTATTTTTAAAAAAAAATAAAAATTAAGAGGTTTATTTGCCTCTTGCAAATTTTGAAAGGTACATGTCATGCCCTAAAATTTTGGGGGACAAATTGGATATTCACTCCTTGTTTTATTTACAAATATACTCATCAATATCAATCCAAATTTGGAAGATATGCCTTAACGTTAGTTATTATGGGTTCTTATGTCATTTTTTTTAAGGAAGGTTCTTAAGTCACTTGATATGTCTTAACGTGGATCACATGGTTCACATATCAAAATCAACCACCGTCACCCTCTTCCTAGTGTCTCATTCTCCCCACCCCAAATTATTTTACTCAATTTTATTGACTTTTGTTTTGGAATGGTTTATTGACTTTCAATTAAATGACAAGCGTGCGTTATTAAATAACATTCCTATATTATTTTTTGTCTCCTCCTTGTTAATCTGTCATTTGAAGATGTACTTAGTGACTCTTGTTCAAATAGTCGTTTTAGAGATTTTGGATGTCACTTCAAACTAAAATAATGTTCAAATCGTACTGTTTTATAGTATATTCTCCTTTTATTTTTTGTTTGCAAGTTCAATGATAAGTAATCGACATTATTTTCCCTAAAAAAAAAAGGTAAACGACATTATTTAACAATTGTTTTTGATAGAAATAAAAAGGAAAAAAAATAAATACAATAAAAACTGTATGTCTGATAGAAAAAACTTTCATAATTTCAATTTTAGAAAACTTCTCTCAAGAGATAGAATAGTATCACAAATTGTTAACATTGTGTAAGTTATATGTGTATTAGAAAAGTAATTACAAGTAAAAATGGGAGAAGATGTGAGAAGATCAACTTTTTGATTAAAATATGTTTTTTTTAACAAGCCAAAATGAGATTTATATTACCACTGATGATTCATCTCGTATAAGATGCGTAAAAAAGAATCATCACAAAATAATACAATGTCTAGTCACATGTGTTGAAAAAACAAGGATCGAAGTAATGAAACAAAAGAAACATCAAAGTTAGAACCCAACACCCATACAAGATAAAGGATGTCCCCACCATTCATGGTAGCTAAAGACAAAAGTAAGTATATTTGCCCTTAACCAATGGAAAGATAACAATTAAACATGTTCTGATAAAGTTTGAGTAGCTGCAACCTTCTGATGAAAAATGTGATTGTTCATTTCCTTCCAAATAATCCAGACACAAGCCATCCAGATTATCTGAAAGAACATGTATGAAGAATGCAGAAGACTAACCATTTGTCCGAACGGAAGAAAATGATACTTACTTCCTGTTGGAGCAACAAAAGATATATGCAGCCACTGCAAGATCGCAGACCACACGCTGCTAAAGATGTCACAGCTGAATAGAAGGTGATCCGCAGTCTCCACTGCACTGCGACCCTAACTAGATTGTCTTTAGTTGGAAGCCTATTGCGAAAAAGTCTCCAAGCAAACAATGAAACCTTTAGCGGAATTTGTTTTTGCCACACATCAACAGACAAGTCCCGATCGGGAGGTGCATCAACCGCTGTGAGATAACGGTAAAATATGTTAAGTGTAATACATATTTATGGTCTAAGTGTAATACATATTTAATTCAAAGGAAATGTAATTCAAGCCTATCATTCATAATAAAGCATTTGTAAAAATAAAAAAAAGAATAAAACATAATTTTTTTCCTACGTATGGAAAGGAATTATAATTCAAGTTTATCTAAGAAAATGATAGTGTAATTTACATTATAACAAAACAGGAAAGAAGTAATTTTGTTGTTGTTGTTTATATTCGAGATTACAGTTCATTATTGGTTAGTAGAAAGGAAAAGAAAAAACAGTATAGTACCGTTTTGATTTTTGAAGATGGGAAAAAGTCAATATCCATAGTAAATTTGCATTTATGAATTACGTTTCCCAGTCAAAAATGGCAAACAGTGCTGACACGAATTCACGATATCTAACTCCCCAAATTTTCACCTAACCATTTAATAATTTTCTAATCACACTCTCCAAAAACGCACGCGCTAAATTAACAAAAAAATTGGAGTAATGATACAGTGTTGCAAGCTCACCCGTAACGTTCCTTTTCATATTGGTCATCACTGTTACGATCTCCAACCTGGAACGCGTAGATCACCGTTCAAACAAGCCAATCACAATACAAAGAACCGCGTGTGTAATAACGGGTCCCGTATAATACGTCATCGTTTTTGTCTCTATCTAAACTAATCTATTTCTTTCATTTTTTTAGGAATATAGATATAGATAAATCTGTCCATATAAACGAAATCATTATTTTAAAGTAGATTTTTAGATGCTTTAGAGCATTCACAATGAATACATTCATTGTTTTAGTATTTATATAGGTTACACGTGTACATATCATTTTTAATAGTAGTGTTTAATAAGTTTTCAATCTTTTCAACGGAACATTTTACACTAATTTTTATCCTATTTTTGGGTTCTTAAACGGATCACACGTTTATACATCACTTATTTATAATTTTTTAATAGAAGTACCTAATAATCAACTATCAATAACTTTATATCATTACATTTTAAAATAATTTTATATCATTATATTTTAATTTTTTAATATTAAAAGAGTGTGAATCCTGCTTAAGATTGGGGGTTTTCAGTGAGACCTCGGGTCTTATAAGACCCAAATAAAGTTTCTCCAAAATGAGGGTACCTAATAGGTATCAGGTCATAAATGTTCAAGACCCTTCCATTTGAGATGGTCTTAGAGTTTGGTTGAATATCGGTACTTTTTAATGGTACTTTTTTAAGTAAAATTTGTTTAAAGTGTGATTACTAAGAGAAAGAGGCCTAAGTGATTTGGAATTCCATTGAAAGATAAAATTTGTTTAAAGTCCGATTACTAAGAGAATTGAGGTTTCTGAGGTTCGAATTTCGACGTCTGCATAATATTGTTGTGACAACTACATGAGTTGTGATTGTAAGACAGATAAAATCAAACTTTAAATAGAAACAATTTTATTTCAAAATCAAAAAACAACAATTAAAAAAATAAGTAAAATGTTAACTAACGTCCTTGTGTAATTAAACATTTTTGAACTTATCAAACATTTAAAAGTATAAAAAATATTATTTGTGATGTAAAACTTTTTTTTTTCTTTAACCAGTCCATCAAGACATTAGTTAGTACTTCACCCGTCTCAAAATAATTGTCTCTTTACCATTTTTTTCTCTCACTATTATACTCTTATTTATTTATTTATTTTTATCCAACTTGATCATTACACTAACTACAATTAATAAAAGAATAATGATAAATATTATTAATTTTACCATTAAAATTAGCAAATTCTATGGTACATCCAAAAATTTATGTGTATTGGTACACCAAATTTTTGAGTTAATAGTTAAATGAGTTATTTTTTGAAGAATTATTTTTATTTTCTATCACCTATAATTATAATAACTAAATCTTATTTGCCAAAAACATTGGCGAAATAAATTTTAATTTTTCTAAATTTTTATTACTTATAATAGGAAATTTTGATTATTTTTTACAATTAAATGTAAAAAAAAATTAGTATGATTTTTATAAACATAGAAATGATATTTTTTCTTATGAAATGATATTTTCTAAAATATAAATATCAACAAATAACTCTTTATTTCATAAAAAAGATAGTTAATTTATAAATTTTTAAAACAAGAGTACTAATACACCTTAATTTACGGACGTAATGTAGAGATTCCCATAAAATTATCATAATTATTCATTTTTTTTAAAACTTTAAACGACTATTGTTTTAAGGCGAATGAAATACCACAGAAAAATAACTCAGGAATATAAAATTGGTTGTTTACCAAATAGTGTTTCATTTCCTTTCTTCTAGACGTTGACATTCCCATTTTGCACATTTGTTTATTTAATTATATTTTTCTTAACGTTTTTCAAAATCTAACTAACGGTGAAGAGGACGCGTGGTTTTGATTGGTGTGTCACCAATGCATGGTTCCAAAGACAAAGATCTGTTTTGCGAAACAGCTCTGATTAGCACCACCAACTCGCCACGTCACCATATCAGTATTTGTTTTTTACCGAGTAGAAAGAAGTTGTAATAATCACTTTTCGTTTTCAGTAAAAACCAAACAACCCAAACACGTCCTAACCAATAATCACTTTTCACCTAAATTACAAAAACACCCTCACTTAACCAACGTGGCTTATTCTCATTGGTTCAGCTCAAAACATTTAGAGGATTTATATTACACCTTGTACATTCCCAGAATATTATTATTATTATTAAAGCAATCAAGAAACCAAAACTGTCACAACACAACACAACACACCATAGAACTTCTGTCTTTCTCTTTCTCTTTCTATTTCAATTTTCTCTTTCTCTCTCTCTTCTGTGTGACACTGTTTTTGTTCTTTTGGGGGGTCTCTGTTTCTGGGACTCTCTGAGGGTTTCAAACATCAAAGGAAAAAAAAATGAGTTGTTTTCGTTTCAAAGCCAAATCACGAGGAAAGATCGAAAGCAATCATTCTAGCCGTAGTGAGGACCACAGTAATACCAGTTCAGCTGGTATATTTTTTCTTCTTTTACCAATGGATCTTCATTGATTAATTTTTTCTCATGCATTTTTTCCTGAAAAAATCTTTACCCTTTCAAAAAAAATGAATTTTTTGATGTGGGTTTGTCTTAGATTGATCAAAGATTGTTTCTTTACATTTGGGTTTTGGAAAAAATGAAATTCTTGATGTGGGTCTCTTATGAGTTTTGAATATGGATGAAAATTTTGATTATTTATTTATTGATTATATTCCTTTTCTGGGTTTTTCTAATTCTATTGGCTGTTTGCATGTTTGGAATGATTTGATCAATAAGTCAAAGTGGGGTTTGTCATTTTGATGATTTTACGGTTTTATTTTTTGTCTTCTTGGATTGATTGAAATTATGTGCCATTTTGTTTGATTTCTATCTCTCACGTGTTGTTTGTTTTGTAGATAAGGTCAAAGTTAATTTGAATTTGAATTTGAGTGAGTTGAAAGATAAAAAGGAAGATGATTCTAAACATGATCAACTTTCCTTGGACGTGAAGAATTTGAATTT
>Ga0315913_1003518_pt1 | contig 18823 bp, 9 predicted proteins | sample MpolsnodulesMG_FD_207736 | JGI IMG/M metagenome (GOLD analysis project Ga0315913, IMG submission 207736) | Medicago polymorpha root nodule microbial communities from Los Angeles, California, United States - small nodules | ecosystem: Host-associated > Plants > Roots > Nodule | place: USA... | reverse complement strand
TCAATTCCTAAAAAAAAAAACAATCATGAACAAAACCCAATTTTCAAGCGATAAATTTATGGCTTTTGTGTTGCATGACATAATTTTGAGATGTGGGTTGGGGAAATTGGGATTTGGGATTTTTCTTTGATTTGATAAATTTATGACATGGAGGAAAGTGAGAAAAGAGAAGAGAAGGGATTAAGGAAATAAGAGAAGAGAAGGAACCAAAAGATAGAAGAAAGAAGAAGGGAAAAACAAAAATGAAGAAGAAGAAAATGATGTTGTGCGACAGAGAAGAAGATTGAGACATTGCTTTTGAGTTTTCATGTTTTTTTTTAAAATTATATAATTAGGTGTCAACTAATTAGGACTGGAAATCAGTCGAGTCGAATTGAACCTGTCTGAGTTCGACTCGACTCATTAAGAATTGACTCGGTTCGAGTTTGACACAAACTTTTTTGCAGCTCAAGTTCGTCTCGTTTAAAGTTCACGAACAGTTTGGTTCAGCTCATTAGGTTCAATTCGTTTGTTCAAAACACATAACGTTAGGTAAGGAAATGAGTAAAGTCACTTCTACCACGTAACTCAAAAGTCAAAGAATTTAGCTATTATTACACATAGTAATTAACACTAGTATGCAACCACCAAATCTAATTTTTCCTTCTTATGTCACATGTCACATCCTCCATTTTTCAAGCATAATCCAATGCGAAACTATTTTAGTTTTGAAATCCATAAAAACTACAACAACATTGTCCATGGCGTTGTCTATCAATTTTAAAGTAGCTCATTTTTATCCTAATATTGCTAAGTGTTCGTCTTAGTTTTTAAAGTATTACATATATAATCAACTATCTAATTGTGTAAAATCAATTATATATAAATTTAAAAATAATTAAGTGTTATATATATAATCGAGTCATCTCGTGAACCAAACGAATCGAACTACATATAGCTCAAGCCCAACTCAATTAGTTGACGGACTTAATTTTCAGCTCAAGTTCGGCTCATTTGGTTCATGAACCAAGTTCGGCGAATCAATTGTCGAATCGAATTACAAACTTTAATCGAGTTGGTTCGGTTCATTGTCAACCCTACAACTAATTACATATGTGGAACAGTTAAAAAAATGAAAAACTTAATTATATATCTAGTCATGTGCCACATCAGTGAATATGTACATTCAGACGAGTCAGGGGTTATTTTGAAAAATCTTTATTTTATAAGGATGAAATCTAAACAAAAATTTTTACAGAGAGGAAAACAAAAAATGACCTATATTACAGGTAAATCACTGTTAACCCTATATTTTTAGCAAATTAACCCTATGTTTTAATAGTGCTATATATGAGTATATGATTCATTGTTTTGTTTATCATCATGTTAATTTGGTATATTATTCGCATTAACTGTAGCTTGTATTGCATGCAACTCTAAACCAGTAACAATAATGGAGTACTATATTTATACTATATAGGGTTAAATATGTTTTGATTCCTATAAATATGTCAACTTTTGGTTTTAGTCTCTTTAAAAAATTTCTTCAACTTTTAGTCTTTCAAAAAAATTTCATCTTCATTTTTGATCCCTCCTTTAAAGTAAACTCATATGTCAAATTTATATTTTTGAATAAAACTTTGCCGAAAAATTCAAAATATTATAAGAATCTCTTCAAAAAAAATTAGAATTTTTTAACAAAACATGAATATGAATTTTTATATTTTTTATAGTTAAAAATTCATATTTAATTTGTGTTTTGTTAAAAAAATCTTTTTTTATATTTTTTTTTACAATATTCTACACATTTCTGCATAATTTTATTAAAAAATACAAAAGATAACTTAACAATAGGGACCAAAAATAGTGATTGAAAAAATTATAGGGACTAAAAGTTGAAGGAAAATTTTAGAGGGACTAAAACGAAAAATTGATATATTTATTGGGACCAAAAATATATTTAACCCTACTATATATAAAGAAAATAACTCCTTTCAGGTCTTTTGGATTGACTTTTTCTCTTTCCAAAAATGCCCTCAATTTTTTATACAAATAACACATGTAACAAATAGATAAGAATAAATTTAAATATTAAAGAAAATGTAACAAACACGATATGGATATATATATGTCTAGTGTAGCAAACTAGATGAGTATATTTATACTTACTTTTTGATTATTCCAATTATACCATTAAACAACTTTTTTCTAAAATAAAGATTGTTGATAGTGTCATTAAAAAAAGAATTTAGATTATATTTTTTTGTTATATTGTTGATGTCATTGAAATAGATAATCATGGTTAGTTTGATATGTTATAACTTAAAAGCAACAAACATTTATATTTTTAGTTTTAATAAAAATCAAAATTTCACAAAAAAAAACATCATTCATAATTTTCAAATGTTAACGCAATAAAAAGAGTGGAAAGACATGCCCGTCTTTTCGCTAATGTCAATAATTTTTTATTTATTTTATTATATTTGTGACTTTTTTTAATATTAATAGTTTAATTATTGATTAACAACCAAGTACACAATAGAAACTTCTATTCATTAACTTTCTAAGTCCGTAAAAGAAGTTCAAAGGCCAACCAAGTGTAAATTAAAGAGTAGACAAATTATTAAACGAATAACATTATGACTTGCAAATAAATTGTAGGCTTAAAAGCAAAATATAATTTATCAAAATTATTACTATTTTGATTGCTTTCATCATCAATAACATATGATATAGATTTTGTCCGTTAACGGCCCGTTTGGTGCGCAGGATACGAAGACAGGATATGATAACACTATCATATCCTACTTAAATCTGTTGTTTGGTGCATCGGTAGGAAAGGATAAAATAAACATATTACTTATCCTATCCTATTGTTTCTTTGTAATTTTAATCCTTAGTTTTTGGTGGGTTAACAACCTGATAGCTTAGACTTATCATACGCGCTTCTTCTTTTTCTCAGAGACGTTCTTCGACTCCCACCCCACCCACTCCAACAATTATATTCCAAAATCTTGGTTCGGTTCTTTCTTGCTCCTAATTTTAGCTTGCCTCTACCCTTTCATTAGGTTTTTTCTTTTTAATTTTTTTTCTTCCGATTCTCTCCAATTGATTTTCAATTCCAACCGTGTTTCTTGTTTCATTTTCTTGTTTCTATTCAATTCAATAGATTTTCAATTCTTCAGGCTTCTTATTTTTTTATGCTTTGTGTTTCAATTTTGTTTCTATTCCAATCGAATTTTTATCTTTTGCTTCTTAATCTGCTATGTTCATAACTTTTATAAATGAAATCATGGTTATTCTAATATATAATTTTATATAAGTTCCATGGTTGATTTGATTTTGGGATGGGGAAGTTAAATAATTAAATCTAAGATTACCGTGAAAACCACCTTGCATGAGGAAAGAGATAAAGTGCATAATAGCTTGTCGGTGGTACAAAACAAATGGGTTTAATCTTTTTCTTTTAATTATTATTTTTAGCTTAATTTCTCAATGAAGGAGCAGTAGAAGAGGATCCACACCCTATATTATCATATCACGTGAACCAAACACAAGATAGAATAAGATATTGCTATCATCTTTTTTATCATGTGTGCGCCAAACACATGATAGAATAAGTGTATATATCCTATCACTATCATATCCTATTATTATCCAACTTCTAATCCTATCATATCTCTATCCTATCATGCACACCAAACGAACCCTAAGGTTATAATGGCAAACTCTTATCACAGAATACAAAAACATTTGAACCTCCAACATTTTACTCTAAACCTACTAATACAAAAGTTTTCTCCACAATCAACAGCTTCCTTGCAACTTGGCCACATACCTGTGATATAAAACAAGAAGAAACAAATATTACTTAAACGGGTTAAAGATTTTGTATAGGATAAACAATAAAGTTTAAAAAAAAACATAATTAGGTTTACCATTAACGTTAGTTACAACAAAAAATAACAAAATAAAGAGGATCATCACATGAACAAACTTAATAGTTTTAGTCATATTTTTCTCCTAAACTTGCAACAAATAGAATTTTATTTATATCTTATGTTGTAAGAATCACATGCTTTGTCTATTTGCTTAATAAATTTTTGTACTTAATAGATTATACATTTGTCATGTTTGCCCCTTTACCTCGCTCAATCGACAAGGTAAAACATCCATTATTTTTCTATCTGTTAAATTTCTAGCCTTTTATGATAGGCAGGGGGAAAATTGAAAAAGTGCAAAAATAAAAATAATAAAATACAAAGTTTTCTTAAGATAAGTTCACAACAAGATATGCCTTTGAGAAGAGATGCTTCACTCGGTCCCTAAAAACAAAAGAGATGCTTCACTCGGTAACAATAACATCTAATAAATGAATGAGATAAAAAAAAATCTCTAATAAATGAATGAGATAAAGAATAGATGCATTCCCAGTAAATGAATGATGTTCATAACTGACTCATTCATTCCATTAGGAATTCAACTTTGAGAATTGTTAGGGTCATGACTTCACTTGTAACTTTGATATCCCAAATCCTTTTTCTTGAACAAAGGTCCTTGATTCTGCACTTTGCTGTCACAAAGGTTCATGATTCAGGATTAAATACAAAATAGTTTATGAATGTGTACTTTCGTTATCAGTTTAGTCCCTGACGTTAAAAACTTCTACTAACTGATGAGGTGGCGTGCATGAGGTGTCACATGAACTAAAAGTGAAAGTAGAAAATGGTCACTTTAGTCCCTGAACCGAAAATCAATATCCCTAAATCCCGAATTTAATCCTGAAATCCTTAAATCTCAAATCTCTAAATCTCATCTAATTCCTTCTTTTGTTCAAAATCAATTTCTTCTGACAAGTGTCAGAGGCCTTTGTGACAGCGAGGTGTAGAGTAAGGGACAAAAGTGACAATTTACTCAATTTTTATTTGTTCCGTCAATAATTGGCATCTCTTTTGAAACTATTAACAAGGTTTTACTAGTTCTTTTACCAAATTAATACCTTGTTCTACTACTTATCTCATCTCATCTCATCTCATATAGATTAATAGTCTGTATCCATGAAGAGTGAAGAAAACAATGTAAATGTATCTCTGATCTGTAAGCCCGCCACACAAAAACCATCAATTATAGCTTGCTTCGCATAGGACCACCATGGTGAAAGCGGAATCGAAAACGGATCGAAAATTGGATTTTCCTTACGCGCGAAAAATACGAAAACATGTTATTTTGCATTCAGGGCAAAACACAAGGTCTGGGACCAAAAATGCACGGACCGTGCGTTTCTTACTGTGGTCGTGCATTTTTGCCAGGTAAAACGTGCATGTTTGGTCCGGAACAACGATTTCTTGCACTTTTAAGGTTCCAAATGCAACCCTAGGTGTTCCAAATACCTAAACCTAATTGATTAGAGTGTAATTGAGTTAATGATTAAATTAACATAGCTTATTTTGAGAAAAGAAATTGATTTCAAAACATGAGGAAAATGAGACGAACTTTGAGAATTTTGAGAAACGAATGAACTTTGTGAAACGAAAATGCTATGATTGAATTGCTAAGGTGTTAGATGAGATGTATGAATGTTTTGTGGATAATTAAGAGCATAGTATCCTACTTTTGTTGAGAAAAATTGAAAAATAGACGATTTTGTGAAAATATACGAACTTTGTCAAAATGAGGTTTTGTGATCGAATAACTTGCAAATGGATTTGTATGCATGATAATATGATGAAATAAGAATGAACCAATGTTTGATGGGTGTTTGATATGTTGGCTATCATGATGTGGATGATTGTTCATCTATTATGCGAATTGTGCATTGTGAAATAAAGTTGTTTCCTTTTGGTGATAATTGTTGATGATGATGACTCTATTTGTTGTGATTATGACTTGTTGATTGTATGGATGTAAGTGTTTGATAATGAAATGGTGAATTTTGGTGAAGATATTATATGATGGTGTAAATTGTATAATATAGAGTTGATAAATTGTACACTGTCGAGTCTTTACTTGAAAGTCCATGCATTCATAGTCATGTTGAGTCTTTTGGTGAAGAACATAATTGGTGGTGATTATTACATTAGTTGGTGAAGAACGTAATTGGTGGTGATTGTTACGTCAGTGGATAACTCGGTAAGATTACCTCCGAAATCAAAACTTGGTACCACATACATGTAGAAGTGTCTGAAACATTGCATGCACTTGAGATTGGTAAAAATGTGTCATACTTGACTATGTGATTTGGTGATTAGGTGCATTGGTGAAATTTGGTGAATGTTGTGACTGTGGAATTGTGGACTTGTATATGTTGCTTGGTTATGCTAGTATACTTGAGAAATAATGTTGATGTAATGTTTCATTGTTGGATGACTTGATTAAGAGTTTATTTACTTGATCTTGAAAATGAATATGCTTGATATGCTATGAATGAAGTATGATAATATTCAAATGAAGTTAATATTCTAGGAATGATAAGTATGTATATGTGCTATACTTGAAATCCTTGAATGAAGCTTCCTGCCATATTATGTGGAATATTACCTAACCCTCAGTGGTCGTTTGGTTGACCGTTTGCCTATTTGTATGAATGGGTAGACGGCGTACATGATTGATATCTTATTGCTTTTGAGAAAATGAAGGTGTAACATCTAAACTCTTCCAAATAATTGATATATTTGCATGATTTATTGCATATGGGGTTTGGGGTGTTACAGTAGTATCTTGGATTGTATGATGCAATTCTTGAACTTTTAAGTTTCCTATAGTACACCTTGTGTTAGAGGGACTTATTTTATTTTTTAATACATTTTTTTAGCCTTTTAAAAAAAAAGAGTACTCTATGCCAATAATTTTTTTTATTATAATTGTGACTTTTATTAATATTAATAATTTAATTATTGATTAAAAACTATTTATTCATTAACTCTCTAAGTCTGCAAATTAAAGTGTAGACGAATTTTAAAAGTAATAACATTATGACATGCAAATAAATTTGCAAGCTTAGAAGCAAAATATAATTTATCAAAATTGTTACTACTTTGATTACTTTCATCATCAATAACATGAAATAATTTTTTTTGACAACATGAAATAGATTTTGTCCTCTAACATTACAATGTCAAACTTTTAACACTAAACTAAAACTTCAACGAACACAAAAACAAGTGAACATCATGCATTTTGCTTTTAAAGGACGAATGCAAAAGTTTTTTGGACAATCAATAGCTTTCTTGCAACCTGGCCACTTTCCTGTGATATAAAACAAGAAGAGACAAATATTATTTAAAGGGGTGAAAGATTTTGTATAAGATAAACAATAAAGTTTAAAAAAAAAAAACATAAATTGGTTTACCATTAACGTTAGTTATAACAAAAATTAACAAAATAAAGAGGATCATCACATGAACAAACTTGATAATTTTAGTCATATTTTTCTCATAAACTTGCAACAAGTAGAATTTTATTTGTAAGAACCATATCCTTTGTTTAATATATTTTTGCACTTATAGATTACCCATTTGTCATTTTTGCCCCTTTACCTCGCTCAATCGATAAGGTAAAATAAAAATTATTTTTCTATTTGTTAAATTTCTAGCTTTTTATGATAGGTAGGGGCAAAAATTGAAAAAGAGAAAAAATAATAAAATACTAGAATTTTTGTTTTCTTAAGATATGTTCACAACAATATACGCCTTTAAGAAGAGAAACTTCACTCGGTCAACAATTCACAAGCTTACAGCAATAATCTCTAGTAAATGAATGAAATAAAGAATAGATGCATTCACAATAAATTTTGATTTTAATTTGTCAAAAAAAAAAATTTAATTTTAATAACTAACTCATTCACTCCATTAGGAATTCATTGTTAGGGTCAAGACCTCACTTGTAACTTTGATATCCCAAATCTTTTTTCTTGAATAAATTTGTATTCGTTCTCTCAATAATCGGTATCTCTTTTGAAACTATTAACAAAGTTTTCCTAGTTCTTTTCCCAAATTAATACTTGTTCTACTAGTTAGCACTTATCTCATCTCATATTATAGATTAACTGACTTTTCACCCGTGCGTACAAAGTAAAAATAGTAGACAAAAGCAAAATGATAACATAGATTCACAACATAATATTAAAATGTCAAAACTTTAAATACAACAATAATTTAAGTTTAGTGTGTCTACACATTTCAGAAAAAAAAATTTAAACACAGCATTCGAAGTACTATCAATGCAAACGCCGACTTCATCTATCAGCAACATTGAATTGATTAGATATTAATTGATTTAAATTATTCTATTTGAATATTGCTCCTCTTCCTACCAATCAACTCAATAGAGTACTATTATATGTGATGGGTGTATTTCCGTTCAAAAATAAAATACCATTATAGAGATAACATTTTAGTACATGCTTATAAAATAAAGCAGCACATACATTTTGATTTGCCAGTCTTCACCATTCTCCTTGCACTTTAGCTGCATGTTTTGACTCTCATTGATATCGGATATAGCCGTTTGTTTTTGCATATTATACAGTTCTTCCACTGTTACACACATGTAAATTATATGTAATCGGAATAGGCCATGATGAGATTCTGCATGATGAAATTCTACATGATTATGCAAATAACATGTTACTAATGTAAGTTGTCAATTCTGCAAGCTTCTTGACAATCAACCGATAATATGAAAAAACATACCAAAACAAAAATTCTTCAACTTAGCTTTTGGGAATTGACCCACCTTATCATATGTATAGTTTAATGACCCACCTTATCATTTGTACACTTGTGGCAAATATTAATAAACTAAAAATTAATTAAATAAATAGGTTAATTAGAGAAAGCAGATTAAGCAAAAAGAAAAAAGATAAACATATAATAAAATATAGAAAGACTTGTTTGGTAGCAACAAAATTTCTACAGTAAATCAGGATAATTTTACAACTCAAAAATTGAGTTTCGAATTAAAAAATATAACAAAAAAACTGAAAACTATAATGTTAGCATAGAAAATTACCACGAAAACGCAGTGTACGGTGATCAAGAAAAGTTGTCCCTAAAAAAATTCAAAAAACCAATAAGATTAACAACAGCAAGATCAACATAAGATTATCATGAAAATAAATCAAATTAATCTTTAATATTATTAATCTCGGATTTGAAGGAAAACCGATTAGGTAATAAATAAAATGCAGTGTTTATCGATATAATGGAGAAATATGAGGGAAATGAGAGAAAACCACTTACTCATAAAAAAAAATCTGGTGCGGTAGATTGATCTCGTATTATGGATGAACCGAAAAGACAGATGAAAAAGGAAGGAGAATGAATAACACCATAGTGAAAGAAGATATTGGTAGTGGAAGAAGAATTCTATGTTTATGCATATGAAGAGAGGTGTTTGAAAGAAGAAGGAGAAGAAGAAACAATGAAAGAGGAAGAAGAAAATAAATGAAGAGAGAAGAAGGTATAAGGAAAAAGAAATCTGCTGCTAGTGAGAGAAAGTGGGAATGAATCTTTGAGGAAATGTACTAACTATCGGTATGATACAACAACTCATTGGGATTTAAGCAAACAGCTAATGCTATTGGAATACCGATAGTTAGTTTGTGTGCTCCTTGTAATATGCAATTACAAATTTGAATTTCAAATTGGCTTTTTAAGTGTGGCAATTTAGTTTCCTGCTCAGGGTTGGCAAATTAGGGCGCTGAATGGGATTAGGTTTAGGGTCAGCAAATGTACCTTAGGATTAGATATAAAGTAGATAGTCGGTATCTATTAGAGATATGAGTAATGCTTTTGAATACTCTCTCTAATACTCACTTTCTTATTGGTTTAAATCATTGTGGGGTTTACACTTTGAAAATTGAACCCCAACAAAGTGGTGGGACATACAATGATTTCATCCAATAAATGAATGAGTGCTAGAGGGAGTGTTGCTAGCATTTCTCTTAGAGATATGGTTTAGTTACAAGTAGCATTAGTCTTATAGCACTATATATAGTTGTAACCACTCCATTAGTGGGACAATTCACTCCTTTGTAATATCACTCTGTTCTATCAATATAATAGTTTCATAACTTTTCTCTCCTTCATCCATAAATATCATGTTTCCTAACCTAGTATCAGAGCAAATTTGGAATACACCTTAAAGTTTTATTTTCCGCTGCTGCATTTTCCTGAGAAAATTATTTCTCATCTTCTGTTTCTCTTTTTGTTATTTCATCTTCCTTCGTTTTTTTTTCTTCCCTTCTTATTTCTGTGTCCTCCTTCATTTTTATTTTCTTACTCAATCGATTTCCTCACAGTTTTGTTCTCGCATGTTCTTAATCCCAAATTTTAGGTTATGTGTTTTCAATTTCCATTTTCTGATTGAATTTCTCCTTCGATTTGAGTCTCTTGATCGAAATCGTTCGTTACTGCAATTTTCCTCAAATCCTAGGGTTCACGATTCCAATTTGATTTCGATGAGTGCGTTTCAAGTTCAATTTGATTTTGTTCTGTGATTTCGCTTCTGGTATGGTATTCTTGCTACTATTGAATTGGGATTTCTCTGCTCATAATGCACTCACTGAAGGTTTCATTGTTGGCTATGTTGCTGATCAATTAGAGTGAAGTTCTTGATCAACTTTTTACTCCTAATTGTTGTGAGATTGATCAGAATTAGCTCTACTAGTGTGAGATATTGCTTACTATACTTTTGATTAGTGGCATATTAATATTTGATGCATGATGCATCTTATGATATCATATATTAGTGTTAGAGAAAGATAAAAAAGTTCTTCTTAACATAAATTTCTTGAGTTTTGCGATTTATTTAAAGTATGGTTGCTGATGTTTTGGTGTCTAGAGTTCCATGATTTAGTTGCTGACTTTGTCATCTAGATAGTTTAAAGGTTCTTGGTTTTTGAATTATTGAGTATTGATGAGGTTATGCTTCTGCTGCCCTAGTATGGCTCAAGAAGATATATAAGTTGCAGGCAGAGTACAATTCTGTTTTTGATTGTTTGCCTTTCGTTTTAGTCCTGGATCGTTGGTGAAGTTACCATGCTTTGTTGTACACGGTGTTGGTGTTTGTTGGAGAATTTTTATGTTGATTTTACACTACTGATTTTGGATTTTGTGGACGCACAATTGTGCTAGCCTTGATAGATGATATTTGTAACGCCCTGAATTTTAATAACATATTACGTTTATTTCTTCTTTCTTTTAGAAAAATAACATTTTTACGATGGTTAAGCATAATAAATTCTTCACTTAGAGCTTAACAAAAATAGTTAAACTAATTTAATTACATACTTAACATTTTAAGTTGAATTAACTACGAAACTAATAAACTTCAAAACTATTTTAAATTACAATTTAGGAAAACCCAAATTTGTTTCGCCGCGTACACGCTTCAAGCAAAACATCAAGTATAGATCATATCTTAAGACATCAAATAAGGATATACAACCATCATCTAGGAATCGTGTTAAGACATTTCTTTGTAGTTTAAAATATTCATCACTCTAAAATATACTATAGGAACAAAACACAGGCTCAATATGCATGAAATGCAAATTTGGCAAAAAATAGTTTTAATTGCCCCCATTCGGCAAAATAGTTTTAATCGCCCCCATTCGCAAAATATATTTTAATTCGGCCCATTTATGAATCACGTTAATTGGCACATGAATAAGAATCGGCCCATTTGACACTTATGACACCATTATATATCATGATTATATGTCTATGAATGCAATGTATTGTATTTTTTATTTTTTTTTATCAAAATTCACATATTCTTCAAAGTCAATAACAAAAATTATTAAACAACAATTCTTATATTTATTAATAACAATTAATCTCTTGCACTCGTTCATTGAATCAAGAAGCATATCAAATTCAATATCATAACGTATTATTTTCAATTAAATCATGGTCAAGACTAGAACCCTCACCTTAAACATTTTTTTTTTCCTTCCAAACTCTAGCAAGAAACCCTAAAGGCTCACGCTGAAGGTAGGTTGCAGGAGCATTTATATTTGAAGCTTCAATGGAAGAATAATCAAAATAAAAATAAAAATAAAAGGAAACGACGTCGATATAGGAACAAACTATTGAAAGTATCATACTTAGAGCTTACACGAATAGCATAGTTGAGATTTAGAATATTAACTAACAAGGTGATGATAGTTAGCTAAGAGTTGAAGATATATAGTGGAGACTAGGGTATCATACGTTGTTTTCTAGAATTAGGATATGATAGTTATTGTAAACTATGAATATACTAAAAGTGGAGAAGACTCTTCAAAATGGTATGAGTTTAGTAAGGGATGGAAGGATAGATAATAGCATAATTTTTCTTAGTATCAAGATTAACAAATGATAGAAATGGAAGAAGTAAAGTCATCGTGTGGATTGGCAAAGCGGAAGAGAAAATACACTTGTGCAGATAAGTGACAAAACTGATGCAATGGATTTGAGGGAAATGAATGACTCGTGCAATTTAAACTAGTGGAAAGAAGAATACTTGTGAGAGAATGTGGCTTGATTTTAGGAACAAAATAACCTATCTATAACAAAGTGGCATATAGCGATGGAACCAGATATACACATGTCGGCTGTAGTGCATAACAATTAGTGGGCAACAAAAATCTCTAATAACTATTGTTATAACACAATACAAATGATTTGACTAGTTCCATGTCCTCGAAACTAGAAAGACAACAAGATTAATATAGAATTTCCTAGTTAGATAAAATCATGGATATCAATAAAATAATCACGTTGAAAAAAAAATGAAGTAAATAAAATATTTATATACATGTTAATATGTTCAGGTCTTACATTCTACCCACATAAAATAGTTTTGTCTTCAAAACCAGAAAATAGAAAAGATTATAGATTTAACAAAACATCTTCAGTAAAACCTTTCAACATATTTCTTTTTCATAAAAGAAAATTACAATCCAAAATATTTTTAAATAATTTTCGAAGGATGAAAGTTAATGTAAAGTAGCCGCTCAAATTGCTAACAAATAAGAAAATCTAAGAATGAAAATAAACAATCAATGTCGACAAAAGAAAATATCATGTTTTCGCTGCGCACTCTGATGTCGACTAGTTAGTCGTACAACATAATGGCAGTACATATTATCCTACCCCAACAATCCTACGATTCACTACAACTTGCACTTGAAGTTTGCTGAGTTTCCATTAGTCTTCGACACTATTGCCTTACTCTCCTCCAGAAAATAACACGACTTATCGCAACTAAGGTCAAGATTATGACGAACTTGTACCTAAACAGACACTCTCAACTAGGGAAAACATGCAGACAAGGTTCGAGTGGTGGTGGAACAAGGACACACTATCTCTTGAAGATGGGAGCGGGAGTCATCTAAGTCCTACAATTTATTTGAGTCGGAAAAGATATTTTCTACTTAGTATTAGCTCCAGGAGCTTCCAAAAGTAACATCTAACTTGCAACCAACAATGTGTTATAAAAATTTTAAACCACAAAGCCACCAATCACAAAAGAATTGACAATCTAACAAGAAATATGCATGAAAGGCACAAGATACACAATTTTTTTTTTGTTGAAGCACACAAGATACACAATCATACTACTCTTCAAATTTTCAACTTTTTCCTTTAAACCACACTCAAAATGATATCAATCCAAAACATACATTTACAGAAAGTCAATTTTTTTTTCCGACTAAAAATAGACATCAACTTAAATAGCAAGAAAAAAAAGAAAAAAATATTAATAAAACACACAGACCCTTATGAAAAAACATCTATACAATAGCAAACTCTAGTGATAGTCATCGTGATTAATTATTTTAAACTGAATCCAAAATACTTGTTTACACCAAATCATAAATTCTTGTAAAAATTATTTTATCATCATTTGCATAGATCCACTTATAACATCGCTATTAAACGATAAAAAAATATAGATTTTGACATATAGATAACAAAAACAGAAAATACAAACACATTTCAAAACTGGAAATAGAACAACTATTTTATAGCTAAGACAATATTTTTCGCAGCACAGAAACAATTTTACAACAAATGACCACAGTTTTTGTAGGTACATCAACAGTTTGCAGAAAACGAAAACAACAAAAATAGAACATAGTTTTAGTGACAAACACCAGCAAACATAAATACACACTATTGTGGTTTTAGCGATAGACAACAAAAATATAATTCCATATAAGATGATTTTAGTGACAGACAAGAGCAAAATAGATTATAATAATAAGAACATCAACTCAAAGTAAAATTGATAGGCTAATCCTATAAAAATCATTTATAAGGTAATATATCATCATCTGAATCCTCTTTATGTGAAGATTGGAGATATATGTTAGTGTTGGCATATTCTACATATTTCTTGGCATTGCATCTTCACTGGCATTTGTTGTTGGCCTTTTTAGTGTGGACTGGTTTGATATCTGAAGCATGAGACTTGCCTATTGTTTGCCTATAGTTTTGTTGTTAATGCTTGACACATATGAGTTGAAAACTTGTAGCAAGATTCCTCTTCTTTGTGGCTTCCATGTTGTTGCTTCTGCTTGGAGCATATATATGGCTGGAGTTTTAGTTTTGTTTGAAGAACATTGAGTTTTTCTGTCATGTTGTGACAATTGAAGACTTATTCAATCTTATGTCACTTCACTCAATATGAATTTGGTGTTTGTTTCTCAAGCCTATGCAATACTTACAGTTGGTTTGTGATAAGTTTTCTTTGAAGTTGAAAGTACAAGGCTTGCTGCTACTACACTTATGTTCAAACACTCCAATATCATCACCTCTTTTGCTTATGTTTAATTTGGTATTTGGTGAGGCTTATGGTTCCAGCTCAGTTTTGAATTATTGGAAGTTCTTTGATTAATTACCTTTCATTTTGTTCTTGGATCGTTGATGAATTTTGGAAAGACCTTTAAAGCATCTTCTTGGGTTCATTTTGATGTCTCTTGGCTGCATGTTTGGATTTATTTTGTGCAACATTACTGCTGCATTTTTTTTTTTTTGGTTTTGGCTATTTTGGTTCTTTCTCAAGCTTCATTGTTGGAAGCATTGATTTGTTGGCCTATGGCTTGAAGTTGCATCAACATGGATTTGTTTTCTATGGTTTGAAGACACATCACATGGCTATGCATCTCCATATGCTCATTGTTTTTGTTGATTTGTTGGATTCATTTGGGTTCACTGTTTGATTCTTGTACTGTGCTTCTGTTCATGATGGTTAAACCATGTTGATAAGCTTCCGTCATGAATGGTTAAGCGTTGTTGTGCTTCTGCCCAAGAATGGTTAAGCGTTGTGCCTTTTAAGGCTTTGTTGATGTTTGCTTCTGGCATATGGTGGTTAAGCGTTGTTTTGTTGCTTCTTTCCCCAAGCGGTTAAACCTTGAGTTGTGGTTTCCTCTTGTTGGATAAGCATTTGGTTATTGACTATGTTCTTGGCCGATGTGTTTCCGGCATCTCTTCTTGTAATATCTTTTGTTTCATGTACTTTTGTATTTCCATCCCAAGTTGGAAGTGTTGTGACCACCTTCCAACTTGCGGGGGATTATTAGAAATATAGTTTAGTCACAAGTAGTATTAGTCCTATAGTAGTATATATAGTTGTAACCATCCTATTAGTGGGACAATTTACTCATTTGTAATATCACTTTGTTCTATCAATACAATAGTTTCATAGTTTTTCTCTCCTTCATTCATGGATGCCATGTTTCCTAACAGTATCCATGAAGAGTGAAGAAAACAATGTAAATGTGTCTCTGGTCCTTAGCCCACCACACAAAAACCACCGATTATAGCTTGCTTTGCATAGTACCACCATGGTGGTAAACTCATACAACACCACTATACATCAAAATCAAATTCCCTACAATCACATTGTTGTCGCAATCACCTGCATTGATAGTCGTCTGATTTTGATCAGATGGTCTAAATAGGAAAAAACATTTATTTTTATTTCTTATATTTTAAAATGCCTAGCTTAAATTTGGATCGTAAATCTATAGTTTAAAGATCAAAATGATAATTTATTATTTATTTTTCTTCTTCTTCATTCTTTCTCTTTTTTAACTTGAAGTCCATTTCCCCACATATATATTTTTTTTTAGTGAATAGGTTATTCCATCCTCAAATTTGTACAGATCGATTAAGTTCATCCTTGAATATTTTGAAATAGCCAATATGTCCCTGAATTTTATGAATATCAATTAATTTAGTTCATTCGTCAAATGTCTTCGTTAACAATGTTGACGTGTCAGGCTAGGCGTTGACGTGAAGTTCCAAGTCAGCTTCCACATCACATATACAGAGACAAATTTGATCGAATTTTTTTTGATTTTTTTATGAAACAAAAATCATTTCAAATTGTTACATTGTTAAATCGATCCATAAATTATTCATTAAAAATCAAATTGGTCCTTGAATTATGTAACTCACTATATTTGATAATGTAACAATTTGAAACGACTTTCGTTTTAAAAAAAATTCCAAAAAAAAATCAAATTTTTTCAATCAAATTTATCCTTATACACGTGAAAGCTGACTTGAAATTTCGCGTCAGCGTTTAATGTGACATGTCAGCACACTTAACATCTAGATTTAATAAAGATATTAATTTAACCGAAAATTTCAGATTTCTATTGGCTATTTCTACAAATTTGTGGACGAAATCAATCAATGCCTACAAATTTCGGGACAAAATAGGTTTTTCAGTCCATATTTTTTATACTTCATCTTCTTCTTGCTCATGCTTTATGTCTCATTCACTCAAAGATGGCGTTTCTTCTGAAACCCTCACCACACAATTTCCACTCCTCCATCACTCGCTTTTTCTCTTCAATCTCTTAACAATAATGGAGTACTATATGCCAATACAAATTTTTTATATATTATAATTGTGACTTTTTTTAATATTAATATTTTAATTATTGATTAAAACTAAGTACACGATAGAAACTATCTATTCATTAACTTTCTAAGTCTGAGAAGTTCAAAGGCCAACCAAGTATAAAAAGTGTAGACAAATTATTAAAGTAATAAAGACATGCAAATAAAATTACAGGCTTAAAATCAAAACATAATTTATCAAAATTATTACTATTTTGATTATCAATAACATGATATAGATTTTGTCCGTTAACATGATATCAAACTCTTATCACTAAATTAGAACTTCATCGAACACAAAAACATTTGAACATCCAGCATTTTACTTTAAAACGAGAAATGCACAAGTTTTCTCCACAATCAATAGCTTCCTTGCAACTTGGCCACTTTCCTGTGAAATAAAACAAGAAGAAACAAATAATACTTAAACGGGTTAAATTTTTTGTATAAGATAAACAATAAAGTTAAAAAAAAAATTTGGTTTACCATTAACGTTAGTTACAACAAAAAATAACAAAATAAAGAGGATCATCGCATGAACAAAGTTAATGATTTTAGTCATATTTTTCTCCTAAACTTGCAACAAATAGAATTTTATTTTCTCTTATGTTGTAAGAATCATATACTTTGTTTAATATATTTTTGCCTTAGAGATTATAAATTTGTCATGTTTGCCCTTTTACCTCACTCAATCGATAAGGTAAAATATCAATTATTATTCTATTTGTTAAATTTCTAGCCTTTTATAATAGGTAGAGGCGAAAATTGAAAAAGAGCAAAAGTAAAAATAATAAAATAGAAGAAAAAGGCTTCTTGAGATAAGTTCACAACAAGATAGGTCTTGAAGAAGAGATACTTCACCAAGTCAACAATTCACAATCTTACAACAATAATCTCTAATAAAGAATCTATAGTGAATGAATGAGATAAAGAATAGATGTATTCTTTTGTAAAAAAAAAAAGATATATTCATAATTAGGGATGGGAATAGTCTAAGTCGGCCTACATGAGTCTATAACCTAGACTACGATAGGTTAGATCATGTCAGATTTTTTTTTTAAATAGGGAAGACCTATGCTTTATTAGAAGCTTATTTAGCTTAAAAGGTCAGACCATAGAACATTAAAAAAGTCTTTTAAGCCTATTTGACCGACCTATTTTAGTGAATATGAATAATATTATTTATTATTATATTATATTTTGTACTTTGAATTAAAATATAAATTTTTTATCATTTTCGGTAATGTAAGGTTATTAGCATACATTAATTTTTCACATATATAAATATATTATTATAAACTAGAATTGAAATATGATACAATGTATAGTCAAATTCTCTAATAACTCATGTTGATTATCAAAAGAGAATTTAATCTAATTAATCTATTAATTTTCTAGTTTATTTAAACTTAGATCACATTGTTTATTTAAATATGTTCATATAATATAAGCTTTGAAACAGACTAAGAGAACGTATCATGCTTTAAAAGAAGTGTCCTGGCACCTAGGGGTGGGCAAAAAACCCAAAAACTGCACTAAACTGTTGAACTGAACTGAACCGAACTGATATTGAACTGAACTGATATATAAAAGTTCTGAACCGATCCATACCCAGTGGAGCAGTTACTAACTGAACTGTTTTTGGAAAAAAACCAAAACTGAACTTAACCCAATTGAACCAAAAACATGATAGAATCATTTCCCTCCAAAATCCAAATCAAACCTGAACTTCAAATCCAAATGGATCTCTGACCAAAAATTCATCTTCGATCGCTATCCGATTCTCCAATCTGAAGTGAAATGGCCGCAGCTTGAACTTCTCCGATCCAATTCTCTGATCGCTATCTCCGCAGCTTGTCACAACCCATCTCCGATCTTCACAGCAGCTCCGTCGCGACCATCTCCGGTCTCCGTAACAGCTCCGTCACCTCACCATCTCCTTT
>Ga0315913_1003511_pt1 | contig 18839 bp, 16 predicted proteins | sample MpolsnodulesMG_FD_207736 | JGI IMG/M metagenome (GOLD analysis project Ga0315913, IMG submission 207736) | Medicago polymorpha root nodule microbial communities from Los Angeles, California, United States - small nodules | ecosystem: Host-associated > Plants > Roots > Nodule | place: USA... | reverse complement strand
AGTGGTGGAGTCAGCTGTGCAAGTCATTGACATGTAACGGAAAGGGATTGGAGACATAGGTGCTGGCGTCATAAACAGGGTCATGAATAGAAAGTGAAAGTGAGTAGAGGGGAGTGGAGTGGCTTGAGGCAATCATTTGAGTAATTACGGGGATGGCTATTTCTATATTTTTCTAGAGCACTCGAAGCTTCGATCTCTAAATATATGTCTCTTATTTTCTATGGTTAAGTTTAGTTCCCATTATAATAACATTTCAAATTTAGGGATGATTTTCTTTGTAAGCATATTTGAGAAAATAATATGTACAGATTCTCAATTTACAATGCAATAATATAGTACCATTTTCAGTTAGTGACGTCAAATGCTATATGAAAATGCCAGCAAACACATTTTGCGCAAAACAAAAACGACACAAGGCAACTAACAAATCATATAACTGCCACAAATTACCAGTGGTTATTTTCTACTTCGTACGCAGGAGCCTCCTGAACTGGCTCTGTCTTGGAAAACAGTAAACTGTGGTGACTAATTCCTGCTATGCCTTGACTTTTCAGGAACTCTAAATGTGCGTGGAAAGAGGCATCCCTAAAAAAACAACAAAAAAAAAAAAAACTCTTCTTTAAGATAAAAATTAGCAGATTGAGCACAATGAGCTGATTAACCGTATTTGTGAAATTTCAAATTTCAATTGTGAGATAGATATGAAGAGCAAAATGTAAAAGTTTTTTATTAAATGACCAAATAATGCAAAGCAACAATTGATGCATATCACCAATAGTCAAGAAAGAAACACTAAAGCATGTGCCAAGTTTTCATTTTTCAATTAAAAGATAAAGCATAAGATAAAACAGATATTTCAAAGTTCTGGACTCGTTACACTATATGTTGAGAATCATGTGTCTGATCCAATTGTTGTTGGGTAACAGACACGTCAAATCCGTCTTTGGGGAGGCTGAGAAGCTCCTTGAGATCCTGCAAGCAAAGAATGGCAGATAGAGATTGGTAAAACAAATTACAATTACGAAAAAATGTATATCTAAACAACAAATAGTACTTCTCAACAAACTTGTACCTTCTGGGAAAAGTACCGAGTTTGTTCTTTCTGTTCAGAAACTGTTTTGAATAATCCTCCTTTATATACCTAAACGTCAAGAAATTTAAGTGTCAAAAAAGTCAATTGATGTCCAAAATATTTGAAACGGATAAAATTACCTGCTTCCTGTAGATCTTTTCTTCAACTGTTCCGGATGTCATCAGTCTATACACAATAACATCTTTCTTTTGACCAATACGATATGCTCGGTCAACGCTTTGATTATCGGTACTGTTAAGACAGAAAATAATGGCACTTTATATGCTATATAACCGAATTAATATCTAGAGGAAGGGATGTTATTGGAATTTAGAAAGTAAAAGACAGCAACACAATAGATATGAGCAATAAACAGTAAAAAAAAGCTTCTAGAATAATGCACAGTAGTACAGTACAATTTCAATAAATTCTGATCTGAAAATAGACCAAGAAGATCAATATTAAGAATAAGGGCGAATTACATAGACCTCCCCTGAGATTTAATTAAGCAACACAAAATAGAGCGCTAGCTGCGCTCTTCCCTCTCTCCATTCCATCGTTTCTAAACCTCTAAACCAGACAAAATTGAATAAGGAAGCCAAATTTCAGGGCTGGTGTGAATTGAAAAGTTGCAGAAAACTAAAATCCACTTCAAAAGTTAGGGATATACAAAACAAGGGATTGAATGTAGCCAAAATTGAAATTTGAAAAACTGGTCTAATTCTTTTTTGTGCATTTTTCTGTTGATTGCTTTTTGTGCACTGACAGTGTTGCACACTGTATTACCTTCCGGCATGACATTTCTTTTGCTTTTGTTAGATTTTCGTTTGAATATTATTATTGTTGTTGTTGTTGTTTTTAGCTAAAAAAAATTGAAACCCATATTTGAATGGCAAAAATTGAAAATGTTTGAAATCTATAAAATTAAGATTCATGCCTGCAATGAACTAGCCAACCATAAAAAATTGAAGACTGGAACTTGCCGTGCAAAAGTGGAAGATGAAGCAGTGTAGTTGTGTGAGTGACAGTGGAGGAGTTAACGGAGATCAAAAGGTTTTAAGGTGGAAGGGGAAATATTTGTCAATTTGATAACAAAATTAGGGAGGTTAAAGTTTTCTTAAAAACTAGATGGGGTTATGTGTTATTTAAGAACTTGGGGGAGGTTGGTGTAATTTCCCTAAGAATAATAAAATACGAAATATTACCAAGCTGTATGTATGGCAAAATTTTAAGACACAAAAGCCACTGATAACAATTAACAATTTCGCTGAAGAAATGGGCAGAAGAAACCAAATAAAAAATAAAAAGAGGAAGTTGGGCATACTTAGTATTCCAGCCACTTTCACTCTCGAGTGGCGAAATGATTTTATTTATTCAATTACTACTCAGGATGCAAGAAAACAAATCCCATTTCATAAAGGATTAAATGTAAAATATACTCACATCACTGTACGTAAAACAGTTAAAAACAATCCGCTCAACTATATTAGGAAAATACCAAAGAAAAAGTTTTTTCTATAATTTAGCAACAATCAACCAACCAGATGGAGGAGAGGAGTACTGAGAAGGTTTAAAGTTTGATTTTCATCCAAAAGTAATACTAACATTTGTTGTTAAAGAACAAAGAGTTCTTGACTAAATAAAATCGTAAATAGCTCCTAATCTATATCTAATTTAAAACAAAAGTAAAGGAAAATTTCAAGAAATACCTAGGGTTCCAAGCAGGATCAACAACAATCACACGATCTGCTCTTGTAAGTGTCAGTCCTAAACCACCAACCTGAGATGTCAACAGAAATATTGGAGCTCCAACACCATCTTGGAAATCCTGAAATCAAATTAATAGTTAGACGAGGAAAAATAACAATTGGAGGATTTAAAACCATTACTGAATATGCAAAATACTTACATCAACAATTTTTATTCGGTCACAGGATTTTGTTGTGCCATCGATTCGTAAAAAGTCATAACCTTGAGATGTTATGCATTCCTGTAATAAATTAACAGAAACCTTAGAAGATACTCTCATACTGAAACACAGCAATAAAATGGTGCAAGGAATAACAAGGGAAAAATCCAGCAGCATCTTGCATATGAACTAAAATTGTTAAAAGTTTATGTAATCACTACATATGCACATCCAAGTCCAACCACAATAATTTACCAACATACAAGAGTTGAGCAAATGATTGAGTGGTTGACCGCATGCAGACAAAATGACACAGTTAGCGTTATGGAATCACTACCTATGCACATCCAAACCCAACTACAACAAATCCCCAACATACATGAGTGGGACAGCATGCAAAGTGCAGGCAAAATAATTGTAATTTTAAAATATAAATGAAAGAGGTTAATTCGGAACTGACCTGAATTAAATTAAGCATCTTGCGAGTCTGAGAAAAGATAAGCACCCTATGCCCTTCAGGGATCAAATTATCCTACAGCAGATGACACTGACTATAATTTTAAGCAAACATGTAAACTATGACCATATATTGCAAGCACATGACATCGGCACTTACCAATAATGACATGATGAAAACTATTTTGCATGATACATCATGCTTGTCTTCAAACTTATCTGTTTCTGCAACATCTGCTATATGCATCGCTAATTTTTCCGCAACATTAACCTCCTCTGGCTTTAGCATTGATTCCAACCCATCCAATACATCCTCCGCAGCCCGCTTAGTCAACAGAAGCGGATGATCACATATTTTCTTCAAAATCTGACCCATTTAAAGATTTTCAAAATATAATTTAGAAAAGAGAGCCATAGCCAGAAAGAAAGATAATAGTACAAGAACACAGCCAATAAAGAAAGAAAGAGAATGCAAATAACATAATAAAAATTACCGTAAGGGCAGCCAGTGGTGAACCATCAAATGCTGAGAGAACAATCTCACTCTTCAAAAATGCTTCATAAAGATGCCGCTACACCAAATATAAATAAAAGGTCAGCATAAGAAGTGTTATCACAAAAGATAAAATGCAAAAACAACAAAGAATTGCATATCTAACCTGAACATTGGTCAATCTAAGCCACACAATGATTTCTCGTTTCTGAGAAAGTTTTGCAGTTGTTTTTTCCGTATCTTGATTGAAAACCTCACTCTTTAAACGTCTCAAAAAGTAAGGCTGAATATGATCCCTTAGCTCCTGTTGAGAAGGAAGGAATTGTAATGATCAAGTCAAAGTTATATTTCTAAATAATTGATTGATGGTCAAAGTATTACAGAACACTAGAAATTATGGGATTCGTCGTAGTTGTTGGGAGATGTGGAAATATTTTATAATATCTTGATATTATCAGAGTGTCTCAAAGGATTTGTTTCTTATTTTACAATATCTTAAATTAATCCTAGGTTATTTTTTAAAATTAGTTCTGTGATTAATTCCCTGTTTAATCAAGATTAGGAGTCAACTGTTAGTGCAAATTAGGGTTAGTGGTTCATCTTTTGTATTATGAGATTATCAATCATGTCAAACCATAATCATAATTCAAAGTCTTTACGTCCTAGTTTTCTTTCTATAAAACCAAAAAATTCTAATAGTGTTCAAAATGTTCAGTCAAGTAACTGTTTACTCACTTAAAATAGAATGATAGCTGACATAATAATATTACTCAAACAAGGGAAGATGATACAGGGGAAGATGATACTTTCACACCAACTTGAAGAATTGTGTATCGAATATTATAAGTGTAGTTATGGAGAAACCAGCACATAAGAGATGGTATTAGGTGCGCATCCACTATCTATACTACACAGGTACTCGTTTATTGTAATTTATCAGTTATTCTCTCTCGTTATTATTCTCGTTTCTTGGAATAGTATAATCATTTCAGAATCCCTTTTTGGAGAGATACTCTCTTGTATATCAATATGATCAGTCTCGTTGTATGTTACATACCAATTTTATCTCTTATTCAATTCAAACATTCAAAGGTTTTCTGTGAAGGTTTATAGTCAAGGGTTAGTTGATTATAAACTAAAATTTGTTCGTGTAAGTTATAACCAATGTGCATCATTTGCTTTCCAAAAGATACCTTCCTCAAAAGAGTTATCAAAATAAACTAAAGAGTTGTCAAAACATCAACCCAGTCTTGAGTGTACTCTTATGCCATCGAAAGCCATAGTTCAAGCATATATTAGATTTCAAAACATAAATGATTACCTTTGCTACAGACGAACCAATACATTTCTCTCTGGCCGAAGCATTTTTATCATTTCCTTTAAGTATAGGTGTTTCATATTTATCTTTGAACCTGAGAAATTATAATTTCCAAGTCATGAGAACCTTAGCTAAATAAATATTGCATGAAAATTACTATTACCATTTTTTGTCACCAAGCAAGTCAGGGCAGCAGAAATTGAACAGTGCCCACAATTCCTGTAACAGGAATCAAAGAAAATTGCATAATCTGAATTTCAAAACAATATGCCCCACGATATAAAATGCACAGATCGATGATTATAAATAAAACAAGACAGTTTTCATCAAAATACCTTGAGATTATTTTGCAGTGGCGTGCCGCTAATGATAATGCGATGAGCGCTGGGTATCTCGAGCAAACTTTTAGCTCTCTGAGTGCTTGGGTTCTTTATAAGATGCCCCTAAAGTTAAGAACATTTTGAACCAAATAAAAAACCATGACTTTAGGTTTCAACATAAGAATTTATGTTCAATGTTATGCAATTTAAATTTCAGCACATTTATATGATTGACATGATGAAATAATCTTGAGTTGTCCCACAACTATCCTCACTCATCAAATATGCATGCAGTAACAAATTTGTAAGGTGGGTTTCTACGAAGCCAGTGATTGTCAAAAATCACACTGTCCTTGAACAGCTTAAATTATAGGTAACACATCTTGCATTTTAACTGACATACTTCTAAATTCTAAATTCTTGTGTGGTTTCTAATATAAAATAATAAATAATTTAGCTTTATATGCCTCCTTTCTAAATGTGTAAGGTTTAAAGTTCGTTCCAAAGGAAAATCAAGCCAACTATATTAATTGTTCCCAATTCCCAAATAAAGCATAGAAGTTGTAAAATAAAAAGGGAAAAATAAAGGAAAAATGCTCAAGATAAGTTTTCAGACTCAATTTTTCATTCAAAAGCAAGATTCGGTTTGTCTCACAATACTGACAGATCTTAAAGTTCTTAATGGGAAGAAAAAAATTAATCAAATTTTTCCCAAATGAGTCTTTTTTCTCCGAGAAGTATTCAACCAACTGTACACACTTCCAATTTTCCACAGTTATCTATTTCCAAGAGGATCTAAGAGCTACAGGATACAAAATCTACTGAGCAAAATATGAAGTGTGTAGACAAACCGACATTAGATCAGATAGGTTTTACATAAAGCAAACCCATTCTTACCTCATCAAGTATCATGTAGTCCCATGTAGGGCCATCTTCATTGTCCTCATCATCAAAATATCTATGCCCCTTTAAGGACTTGGTATTGTTGCGGACAATATCATATGTGGTGAGAAGAACACCTTTGTCCTAAAGTGAGACAAGAAAAAACGTAGTTTAATATTGATAGAAATGAAGTCGTCAGATACAAGCAACTAACCCCAATTTTTCAGCGATCAGTTAAATATGAACCAGCGAACCAATTTTAAATATATATTTTCTGAAATAAATTGACGCACACAAAATAGGACCCCTTCACATTCTCAAGCTCGATTATAAGTCCACGTACATAATGAGAGATATTTATTATCCTGGTTGCTACAAGGCATGAGTATAAACTTACTTCCTAGATACATTTAACCAAAAGGGCAAAACAAGAAAGATTAAGTACCTGAAGTATGTACTGAAGTTCATACTCTCTGAGTTTTGCACAAGCTCCAAAATATCTGCAGAACAGCATAAATTGGCAATTGTTGGTTATTAAAGAAGAAAAGTTTTAAATAAGCATTTTAAATAAACTATTGTGATAAATAAAGTCAGGCAGCCGCACTCTTTCGTCTTCTCAGATAGGCCAACAACTGATAATTCTTTGATCCAATGTGGCAATAGTGTTTTGGGGGCCACAACCAATACCCTTCTAATTAAACGGGAATGAAACAGTCCAGCTAGAAAACCGCAAATCTGCAAGAAACAACCAGCATTGGTAAATCACAAACTAACTATTGCAAACTACAAGTTGTAATATCTTACTTCTCATTTCATTTCCTTACCTGCATTGTTTTTCCCAAACCCATATCGTCTCCCAAGATTCCACCTTTACCCCGAACATGCAATGACCAGAGCCACTTCAATCCTTCCCGCTGATGTGGATACAACATTTTTGCAATCTTAGGCTGCAACTTATACGTAGATCGTGGGTCATTCAATGTTATAGAACCATCATTCTCAGGCTCAAAGTGATCCAACACCTGAACTGAATCATCTGATTCATACTCAAGACCACCACTATCATTCTTAGTATCCTTTGATGAGATGTCATGGGGATCTTGTTTTGGTGAAAATGAAGATCCAGCACTCCCAAACTCCAAACCCTCATCTTCAAAAATTTCTTTCCCTCCCACAAAACGCTCAACAGGCTTTGTCACTGTCTTCGGCTTTGTCACCGTCTTCGGTTTTGTCTTCTCAACCGATAGCTCATCAAACTTGGAGCTAAGCTCATTCAAAATATCCCTAATATCATTCCTACCCCTACTCTCCTCAATCTCAATCACATTTTTCTGCACCGGAATAGGCGAATCAAAATCCACAAGATCACCATCAAACGTAGGCTCGTCATCTGCCACACTTTTGCTTGCCTCTTTATCCGCAGCCTTGCAAAGACGGCGCCGCCCTTGCACCTTAACCTTAGTCTTCTTTTCCTCTTCTATAAATATTCCAAAAACAATTAATGTGATGATCGCGAAATCAATCAATTCAGGTGAAGCAGAGAAGAAAACGCTTACTAAGAGAACACTCATCCGAAGTCCGTGGAACCTCCTTTGGAACAAGAGCTTCTTCTGCCTTAACTGGTTGGCGAATCTTCAAATAATTTTGACCTAATAATATATCAACTTATGTAACCAAGGTTTGAAATGAAATCTATATATTTGATAAATGATTAATGTGATGATCATGCAATTGATTCAAGTAAAACAGGAAAGAAAACACTTACCACGAGAACAATTATCCGAACCACGAGGAACCTCAAATGGAAGTGGAGCTTCTTCTACCTCAACTGGTTGGCCATTCTCCACATGATTTTGACCTAATAATATGTCAAGTTATGTTATTGAGGAGTGAAATGAAATGGAATGCATATTTTTAATGAATGAGTAATGCAATCATCATGTTATCAATTAAAGTGAAGCAGAGAAAAAAACACTTACTAGAAGAGTAATTCTCAAAATCCTTTGGAACTTTGTTAGGAAGAGGAGCTTCTTGAACCATAACTGGTTGGTGATTCTCATTAGAATTTTGACCTAATAATCCATTAATATAAGCAACTGAGGATTGAAATGAAATGCAAACAAGATCTATACAATAAACAATCCATGCGACGATAATGAAATCAATCAATTCAATTGAAGAAAACACTTACTAAGAGAACAATTATCCAAATCCTGTTGAACCTCATGAGGAAGAGGAGATTCTTCTACATTAAGCTGTTGACAATTCTCCGGAGATTTCTTTTTACCTAATAATAAATAAACATATGAAACTGAGTAATGAAATGCGATGAAGATATAAACAATATTAATTACAATCAAGCAATAATAGAATAAACACTTACACAGAGAAGAATTGTCGAAAAACAGTGGAACCTTAGGAAGAGGAGCTTCTTCTACTTTATCTGGAGAATTTTGACCTAATAATCAATTAACAACGTGTGTAACTCAGAAATGAAAGAAAATGCGATTGAGATTCAAATAACAAAAATGAGATAACCGAATAGAATGGAAATAGTACCGATTGGAGAATCGAAGTCGGTGATGGCAGAAAACTGAGGAATAGTTTCATCATCATCATCAACGTCTTGATAGACGATGTTTCGAGGTTGAATCGGAGTATCGTATTCATCATCGAGGGATTTGGAAGAGGGTTTAGGAGGAGCAGAGAGATCTTGAAGGAAGCGATAGTGACTATCATTGAGGCTTTGGGGTTTTTTGACGCTCTTATTCGCCGCCATTGAAGAGCTTTATGTTTTGTTTGTTTGAAAATGAAATGAAATAGGAATTTCTCAACGTATATATTATTACGAATGCTTAGATTCCCGCTTTGTTCGCTAATTTGAATTTTCCATTCAAGTTGAGGACTCAAATCGGGGCATGTTATCGCTTCTGCTTCTCTCTCTAGGGTTCAGTTACATCAAATTCAACGGTTCATTTTCGCCACGATTTTTAATTTAAGTTTACATTTTGAAAGTAAAATAGTAAAAAATAAAAAACATTAATTAATCTCAAAAATTTAATATTTTTGGGTCCTTTCAAAAAAAATTCACTTCCCTCAAAAAAAAATCAACCAAAAATTATTTTAGTTAGAGGTTCAACTTGTATATTATTGAATGGTTCAGTTAAAAAAATAAAAAATTGCCAACATGTTTAGTCTTTTGACAGAATATCCTATCCATTTTTTTCAAGTTTACTATTTTTTTTTTAAAGCTAAAGAAACAAAACAAGAAAAAAGGACAAACTATACTCTAAAACTAAGTTCGAATAGAGTGTATGGAGAACAAGATTATGATGGTGCAACAAGAAGAAAGTTGGGACATAATTGTCACAAGTCAACACACAATTTTTTCTAGTTTAGCAAAAAAGTCAGCACAATTATTTCATTCTCATAGGGTGTAAGCGATGCAAACATGTCATTGATGATGAAAAAATATTTGATGTTTTGGATTGAAGTATCATATTTGTGAAACCTTGAAATTTGAATATGAAGGATTTCGTAAAAGTGAGAAGAATTTGTGAAACAAATCACAACATGGTAATTCAACTGCTTGGCCAATAAAAGCACCCGATGAATAACGTGAAGCTCGGCATGAGGAATATCATAGGGTCTTGATATGGGCCATGAGAAGCCTGAGATGCAATTTCAAAAAGGGTGAAGAAGTAAACCATCGATCCCACCTTTGTTGGGGTTGTCAAGACAACGATCATCAACATTAAGAATGGTACAAACTTGATTGAAGGAAATCCATTTAACCTATCTATCACCATGCATTTGCAAGCTGAGAACTAGGAAAGTAAGAAGAGTTGGAGTTGATTAAGAAGAGTTGTGGTTACATAAAGACCACCAAATACAAGTTGCAAAGATGTTGGAGTTGATTGAAGATAACCACATCTTAAAGCAACTATTCATATCCAGATTGAATAAGAAATCAGCAGTTGAGAAACCAAGAGCATGCTAGAGATTTCTATTGGTTGAGCAACATCTGATGCAATGAAGGAATGGCTCTTCATGAATATTGCACCTGAGACAAAGACCATTGGGAGTCAGATTACGATGGTGCAACAAAAACAAAGTTGGGACATAATTATTTCAAGTCAACCACACAAGGAACTTTATATTTTTTGGAAGATGTACCATTTTTTGGAACTTTATATTTGCACTTCTTTGCTTCAAAATTCAAGGGAAACCAATTTTGTTGGGTTTACAGTGAAGATTGAGGTTGTTGATTTCATCAATGACGAGCTGAGGCAAATGGGTACGGAGGAGAGCAAGGGTATGACGAGACAACTCACAAAATTCATTGATTCTCATAGCAAGATCATTTATATGCACAAAGGGAACAACGATGATACATAGGAGTCCGAAAGAGGTCCAATGGCTAAACTAGAAAGAAGAGTTGTCTTAACTCGCTCGTCAAGTAAAGCAATCCTTAAGGATGTCTTTGGGTTTGATGATGAAGCTCCAAGTAGAGGAACTGACAATGTTGGTAAACAAGAGGATGTGAGCACAAGATGTGTACTTGTGCGATGAAATGTTGAACCAAAGTATTTTTTTTTAAAATTCTACTCTTCTCCCAACAAGATCCACTCGCGCCTAATTGATTGGACTATTATACCCCTACGTTAGTTAACTCACGTTGCGTGAGTTAACTAACGCACCTTAAGACTTTGCGCGACTTAAGTGTATATTTAGCAGAACATAACCAAAACACCCATATTTTCAAACTTCTCAAATACGATTTTTTCCCCCTTCAAATTCGATTTTCTTCATTCTTGGGGGTACATGAGATGGTTCATTAGAGTATCACATCCTATTGAACCCCTTGCGGCCATTCCTGACTTCACAGCTGATGCCCATCCTCGTCCTGTCCCTCCCTACGAGGAGGTTATTGTTGAGCAGCAGTGGGCCAGACATCCTCTCGACCCATACCAGATCATCAGCAACATCATAGCCAGAAGTGACAGTGCAATGGGGCATCTTGATGTGTTTGATAATCCAGAGGTTCTTCGCATGATGCAGGGCATCCAGTCCGAGTGGAGCATTCTGGAGCAAATCGCGGATGATGAGTAGGAGTTCACGGGAGTAGGTTTTATGATATGTTCTAGGTTTTTTTATCACTTTTCTAGTTTTTTTTTATGACATTGTCGGATATGGATGTAATTGTAATACATTTGCGCTTTTTGGCGTTTTTATGACATTATCAGTTATTTTATTCCTTTATTTTTCGTAATTTAATTATGAGTTAATGCTTGATTGAATGAATGCTTGAATGAATGATGAAAAATGTATGCAATTGACTGGATGAATTTATGAATGAATGAAGAAATCAAAAAATTAGGGAAAATATATGTTTCTGCCAGTTCTGGCTTGATGCACAGACTGACGTGAGTTAACTAATACATGTGTAAATTTCTTCGTAAGTTAACTCACACAGTGCTTTAATTATGAGTGTAAAACACTGCGTGAGTTAACTTACTAAACTTAAGTCACGTAGCGTTAGTTAACTAACACAGAGTTTTACACTTGCGTTAGTTAATTAACGCAGGAGTATTTTGGTCAGTTTGGTTGGATCGGAACAAAATGTGTTGGGTGAAGAGCAAAATTCTTTTTTTTTTTCTTAGAGAATGTTGGCCCAAAGTTAATCATTTCAGAGCACCCCAAATTCTGGTTTGAACATAAACAATAAAAATGAAAGTGACATAATAGAAGGCAGATGAAAAATGCAGACCAATCTAACGATGTAAACATTTTTATATATAATATTACTAACTTAATACATAAGTTTTTTTTGAGGAAAACTTAATACATAAGTTAAAAGGTGCATGATGCAATTTTTTTAATGCAAAGACAACTCACAAAATTCAATTAACTTCATTTATCTTTTGTCTAATTATAACTCGGTTGTTTTACTAATGGTTAAAAGGTGTATGATTATATAAGAAAAATGTGTTTAAAATTAGTAAACTAACCGAGTTAATTGAATTTTTACAAATAAATTAGTAGAGATGATGATAAATAAATAAATAAATTGTACCAAAAATAAATAAATAAAAGAAATTACTAACAAATAAGCAATAATCTAAGTCAAAATATTGTGAATCAAGATTCGTACATAAAAGAGGAGTTAAGATCCTCTCCATTTAACATTTAGCAAAATAAATGGAATTTGCAATTTGGAGAGATATAGACACAAAAAATAGTTTGTGGATCATATCATTAAAGGGGTAAAGATCCTCTCCATTTGGTATAATAAATGGAGAATGCAATTTGGAAAGAGATAGACACATAAAATAGATAGTGAGTCTTACTATTAAGTGGGTCCCACCATCATTAATTACTTTTTATTTTTTCGAAATTTTTTGGTGTTTATATCTCTCCAAATGGATGAAATGGAGAGAATAATAAATGGAGAGGATCTTAACTCACCATTAAGTGGGTCCCACCATCATTAATTATATTTTACTTTTCTTAAAATTTTATGTGTTTTTCTCTCCAAATAGTAGAAATGGAGAAAAGCATAAATGGAGAAAGCATGAAAGAGTGATCCTTACAAAAAAAAAAAAAAAGTGAAAAAATGTTGCTACCTGACCATCAAACAGGTAAGTCCTAGTGTTATTCTTACGTTTCGTGGATTTGGATTCACATGGGTAACTAATATTATCCTAAGAAACGGAGATCAATTCAGAAGAGTTTGTTACCTAATTTGGAAACACAAACGAGATTACCGTCCTAACTACGATTGAGATAAAACACATATAGCGTGTTTGAAAAGAGATCGTGATGTCAGCAACGTACTCGATATATTTTTTTTGGAAGGCCTGCTCGATATATTTTTCCCTAAAAAATGATATATTATTTTTTAAATAAAACCTACCCCTTTTTGTTTGATGAATTTGACTATGAATAAAAATATGTTACATTTCGTGTATGATCTCTTTAAGACCCGAAGTTGGTAACTTAATCAAGTGATAGAGGAGGAATTCACAAAAAAGAAAGACTCTCAAATCATGTTGGAGGTCTTAATAATGCTTTCAACATTGCTCGGACATTTTTTTTAAGATTGCATGCATCAAATCAACATATTGAAGCTGCGATAGCTAAAGATTTTCCAACAAGTTGGTCGTGACATATATCGAAGATATTCAAAAAAAAAAATTAATTGATCGCATTTGTTTTATATCAAAAACAGTGATTAGTTTTTGACATATAGTCACAATGATCAATCAGTTAAAGTAATCAAAAGGAATATAAAGATGGTTTTTGTGGTTGGAATGGGAGAATTGAACAATGGAGTGATAAGAAGATAGAGTCTTCAATTCCCAACCTAACAAAACTAAAAATACTAATACTTGTTAAAAAAATATAGTAATGAAGGTAATTTTTTTTTAAAACTTCTTAGATTTATCCGAACACAATGAATCAATACACAAGACTCCAAAATGGTCATAAAAGTTATTAATCAAATAATACTCCAAAGTTTCAAAGGGATGTTATTAATATTGGTGCTAGACTATCCTAAAATGTTTGTTAGACACCACATAAATGTATACACCTTAAAAGAGATAAAGATAGTGATGTGATAGATTGGGATTTGAGATGTCCAAATATCATTGTTGTTGCAAACACCATTGTAATTATTATCGACTTTGTAGATGAACTATTTGATATTATTCTTGATATCATTCTTGACAAAGAGCAAATGGTTTTCAATTTGCGTCGTTACCAAAAATGGAACAATTGTTGAGCATTTTCATGGTATGGTTATTCCAGGTTTATGCTTGAAAGTGAAATTGATAAATTGTTTTCTAAGCATGGGCTTAATATATCAAGAATTACGTGGACGATGTTACGGTGGATCTAGCAAAAAGCAAGAGAAAATCGTTGGGATTAAAATTTTAATCTTAGTTGATATGTGTGTGCATTTATTTACCTTTTTTTTTTGTCATCAATTATAACTTAGATGAGTTGCTAGTGCAAAAGATCACATTCTAATCGTCTCTGCTATTTAATTTAATATTAATTTGGTGGGAGATATTTGCAAGCAATATGACAAGCTTCTTGAGAAACAAACACTCAATGTTAGAATTGAGAAATGCATTGAGAAAAGAATAAATTTATCTGCCAATATTTGATCAAATTGCATTTGGTAAAAATATCTTATGTATTTCAAATGAATCGTTACGAGCACCAAATGGAAAAGATGGTTATGAACTCGGTTAACATCACAAAAGAACAATATGTAATGTATGCCATGAATATTTCTACTATGGAGGCAATAGTACTCATCATAGTCATCACAATATAACATTCTTAATATCACAATAAACGACATTAATTTTCATTGAGTGAAAAACAAGGGAAGAATACAACCTCTTTCAAAAAACCAAGAAAAAGAGAAGGAATAATAAATATAAAAAAAATAAACCTATACAAATGGGTAGAAAAATAAATAACTACATGTTAAAAAAAAAAACAAGAAGACGACAATGATGAAGAAAACTACAAAATCAAAAACTAGTGAAACTTGAATCATCAAATTACCATTTCTTTATACAAGTCTATATGAAATATCTCCTAATGGTTATATAGAAGAGAAGTTTCAGAGAACAAGGCCTATCATGTCATTGAATATACGTAGAGCATGCATGTATACCTCAACAAGACCTATATATTCATGAGGTGCAAATGCATTGGTGATGTGATTATAGAATAGTTCAAGCATTTTGAGTTAGGGCCATCACCAATTAAGATGATTATTATGTATCACATAGTGCACCCCAAAAAATGAGAGCATCAACAAGAAGGAACAAAATTTCAATGAAAATCATGTCATGTCACGATCTCATTGATTTTGCCAATGGCAATTCACTTTCATGTGAGGCAACAGAAGATACCCTATTCAATTGAGCACCACCACCTTTTGGTGATTGAGTTGCAACCTCAATATCTGCATTCCTAGGTGTAGTTGAACCACCCCAATTTCCTCCACCTCCGCCTCCACCTCCACCGTTAGCGATTCCTGCTCCAACTCTCAATCCAAAACACCTTGAGAAAATTCTATATAAACATGTGAAAAACCAAAATGCCCATGGTAAACAAACAAATACGACACCCGCTACAGGTATCCAAGATGAAGTTTCAGATTCAGGAAGGAGCATGTATGCACCAAGGCACACACCTCCTGCTAATAAAGAGATGAATAAAAGACATGTTACAAGCCATATGAACGCGCGGCCAGAACTAGGATCCGACACAGGCATTTGTTTGTATCAATGCATAAGGTGTAGGAATTTTGAATAATAGAGATTAAATAAATGAAGCTTGAATCAAGTTTAATTTGTCTTTATCATCATCCATTTTAAAGGTATATTTGAATTTGAGGGGTTAATGATATTGGTTTGGCAAAGGACGAAGAAGGTTCCAAATGAGGGAGATTTTTGTTCTGTTTGTTTCTCCTAAAATTTTGATTTTTTTTCTTCCTGGTGTTGTTGCAATAATGAAGCCTGAAAATGAGATTTCTTTTTTCTTCAAATGGTGGTGGTAGACATGTTCAAAAGTTTGTTAACCTGAAAAGGGCTAATCTTAGGACAGATATACACCTATAAAGACAGAAAGAGAAAGAAGCGTTTTCCATTTATGGTTTTATCAAATCAAAAAATAAAAATCCACATGGTTGATTATAAGGGCCATCCTCACAAAAAAAAATGCCCAATATGTCATGCTTCTTCTCATAAGCAAAATACCTAAAGCTCAATATGTGACATAGGATATTTTAAAACATTTTTCTTTTTTTTAAATTTGGTTTAAGATATTATTATGAATATCCCATTAGTTATTGAGTTATATCATCGACCTATATCATATTCTTGTCGTATTACTTTATAAATAGAGTTCATACATAACGTAACAATACATACAAGAGAATACTAGAATACTATTTATCTCCTTCTCTCTTTCTCTTTCTCTCTCTATTCTTGTTCTATTCAAAAAGTTTCATAACATGTTATATACAGTCTTACCAATTGAGGTATGCAGTTAATCCAATTTTAATATGTGAACGAGTATTAGTTCTTGTATTGATGATTATAGATTGTACTGTTACAAATTCATTAATTGAAATAAGTGTCTTATAAATTAATGAGTTGAATATGTTTTTAGTCCCTACAAAATTACAAGCTTTTAAGTTTAGTCCTACAAAAATTTTATTCACTTTTAGTCCCTATTTACATTTTATAGGGACTATTTTGGAGGACTAAAAGTGTCCATTTGGAGGACTAAAAGTGTCCATTTTTTGTAAAAAGTTTTCAAAATATGGACCATTCTTACAAACTACAATATTATGGCACTACCAAAAAAAAAACTACAATATTATGGAGGACTAAAATTACCATTAAAATTCTATAGAGACTAAACTCAAAAATTTGTGATTTTGTATGGACTAAAAATATATTTAACCCTAAATTCATTTAATCGTTAATTATTGTGTGAATCGTATTCTATAGTGTGTTTATTTATTCCATATGCATCCCTAAAAGATTGCATAATTGTTGATCTTATATTATAAAATTGTAGAGATATATTATATAGTTCTTGAAGAACTCAACTTTATTCTCTATGAATTTCAGACGATTTCAAAAGTGTTACATACCTGGAGGATTGCACAAAAATCTGTTGAATAATTTCCGAAGAATTTTAAAAAACTCAAATTTTATTTTACATAAATTTGTCAAGAATTTAATAGTGATACATCTCTTAAGGATTGCACAAATAATACGAATATAGTTCTTGAAAAACTCAATTTATTTTAACATTTATGCATCATTAAAGGAGTCAAAGAGTAGTTCTCCTAAACTGCAGTGGGCAAAGCTTATTTGGTCTGCCGATTTCCCTCCTTCTAAGTCCTTACTAGTCTGGAGATATATGCATGGTAAGCTTCCTACAGATGAGAATCTGGCTGCTAGAGGGTGTCAGTTGTCCTCTATGTGTTCCCTTTGCTGTAATGCGTCTGAATCCTCTAATCACTTATTTTTGGAATGCTCTTTTGCACTACACTTATAGAGCTGGTTTGCAAGCATTGTAAACTGCACTTTGAATCTCCTAACAAAGGAGGAAATTTGGAACATTTGTAATGGTTCCTGGAACCCTCAATGCAAGACTGTATTAATTGCCACTATTATCAACATCTTTAATGCAATTTGGTTTGCAAGAAACCAAAATAGATTCCAAAACAAAGCAATTCATTGGAAGTCATCCGTATCTTCAATTATTTCCAACACGGCATTATCAGGACACCTCACAAAAACCGTGGCATCTGCTAGCATCACTAATTTTGTCATATTTAAGAAGTTTAATGTTACTTTGCACCCTCCAAGAGCTCCTTTGATCATTGAAGTCATCTGGCAGCCCCCCCCTCCTTTCTGGATTAAATGCAACACGGATGGATCCACAAATGGTAATCTCTCATCTTGTGGAGGCATTTTCAGAGATAATAATTCAGATTTTCTTCTTTGCTTTGGTGAAAATACAAGAATTGGAAACTCTCTACACGCTGAGCTGTCTAGAGCTATGAGAGCAATAGAGATTGCAAATTCTCATCAATGGTCTAATTTATGGCTGGAAGCAGACTCAGAGTTGGCGATCAAAGCCTTCAAAAATGCTTCATTAGTTCCTTGGAAGCTTAGAAACAGATGATTAAATTGTGTTCAGTTGATTTCGAGAATGAATTTTTTGGCCACCCACATCTTTAGGGAGGGTAATGAGTACGCAGACTCCCTTGCTAGTCTAGGGTTTAATGCTTCTCATTGTACTATTTGGATGAATATCCAGATAGTATTAGATCTTTTTATGTAAAGAACAAATTAGGGTTGCCTAACTTTAGGTTTAAAACATTTTAAGGGAGGTTTTAAAAGATAAACAATATAAAAACATATCATTGTACTATAAATTCATGTATCCCAAAAAATTGCACACTAATATGTTTTTATATTGTTTATAAAGATATTTTGTATAATTTTTTATGAACTTTACAAAAGTAGCCTAGTGGCTGGAGCTCACACATATTAAATGTGGAAAAGTGGGGTGTCTGGGGTTCAAACCCCGGCCTCCGCATATATTATTATGCAATGTCCCCACCAACTGAACTAAGCTCACGGGGACCAAAAGTCTATATTTTTTTATTCTCTAAATTCCAGAACAATTCAATATTTATGCATCCTTAAAGAAGAGGAATGCTAGCAACACTCTCTTTTGAACACTCTCTCTAACATTCACTCTTTTATTGGATGAAATTCATGCATGTCCCACCACTTTGTGTGGGTTCTATTTCCAAAGTGTACACTCACAATGAT
>Ga0315913_1003510_pt1 | contig 18846 bp, 9 predicted proteins | sample MpolsnodulesMG_FD_207736 | JGI IMG/M metagenome (GOLD analysis project Ga0315913, IMG submission 207736) | Medicago polymorpha root nodule microbial communities from Los Angeles, California, United States - small nodules | ecosystem: Host-associated > Plants > Roots > Nodule | place: USA... | reverse complement strand
TATACATCCCTGGTTGATTTTGTGAACTATAGGCCCTAAGGACTCTCTTCAACATTGCTCATCGATTGCATAATGTTTTGGGTCCATCCTGGGTTTTGGTACGTTCTTATATTTTTCTCCCGTTTTCTGTTAATAAATTTGGTTTTTTACCTAATGAGTGGTCATGATTAATACCGGCAGGTTTTGGAAACTTTAGCAGCTTTAGATCGAGCAATTCATTCCCCACACGCTACTACTCAGGTATTTTTTTTGTTCTATTATTGTCCAGTCAAATGAGCTTCAATTGCCAAACAAGTTTTGCGGAATTCATGGATTAGCATTATTGAAGCAATGACCTTTTTTCTTGTTGGTGATAAGATGTGGTCACTATTATGTAGGGCCATGCTATGGCCATGTAAATGGATAAATGGGCTTGTTGTTTGATTTTGAATTGCTAAAAGATAAAGCACTAAAAGTAGAATACAGAGATAGCTTTTGAGTCCCAATGTAATTATTGTTGTTGGAGATGTAGATCAAAACCATTCTTGGTCCTTCTCCTTATAGGTCAAGCGTTCTTGATAACAGCTGTTTTCTACTGATTGCTGCAAAATAGGAGACATAGAAAGCTATCTCTTTCTCTTTTTGTGTATCATGTGACTTTAGCCATGAATTGGTTGCTTGCCTTTTTACATTTTCTTATTGCTCAATCCATCTGGGTCAGTTCCCTAAGCTTAGTTTGAAGGGTTTGTACCATAGCTGATGAAAGGCTCTATATTAATACACTATTTATGCTGTTCTTTGGTAGAAAAAATATCTTTCTTGCTAACAACTCTTTTTTAAGACATAATTGTCCTTTCAGCCTTTTTTAGTGCTTGGTAAAAGTTTCTTTTAGTGATTGTTAATAATGCTTTTAAGGATCAGAGCTTTATTGTTTTTGATTTGTTTGACTTTTCCAAGTATCATGTGCCTCTTCTCACTAGGATATCTTATCCTGTTGTACTCTATTCTGTTTACTTATAAAATGACATTGCATAAAAAGTTTCTCAAATTAAGTTTCATACGCGGCATAGTTTTGTAAAATTTCCTTCTGGACTCTGGTGTCTTTCAGTAGAAGCTTACAGAGTACATGACCATCAAATCTGCAGGAAGTTTCTACCCCTGTCCCAAAGTTTGCAAGGGAGTTATCAACTCAGTACAGTGACTTCAATATACTCTCTTCTTTGAACTCTCAGGTGAAAATTGCTCAGTAATATTATTCATGTGCTTCAGTCTCGTTATCGTACAAGTCCCTTAAAAAATATGTTTTCCTTGTTGGAACTCTTCTTGAAATCCTTTTCACATTCAAAGTTGAGAAATCAAGTCTGATTCTAATTACTGACTAAGCATTCATTTTACTTTTCTGCAGTTTTCCTTCTAGAAAAATTTATAGCCCAGTTGATCTAACCTTGTATTGTTTTCTGTTTGAAAGCTCTTTGAGAGCTCTGCTTTGATGCATATATCTGCTGTAAAATCCCTCCTCTCTGCATTATGTCAACTTTCTCATCAATGCATGTCGGGTACTTCAAGTGGTGTGGGACCAACAACAAGTCAAAAACTTGGGAGTATCAGCTTTTCAGTGGAGAGAATGATATCCATCCTTGTGAATAATGTTCACAGTAAGTAGCTTCAAAGATTATGAACAGTTAATGTTCATTTGTGCTGGATGTCGTTTGTCCTTTACTGTTCACCACTTGTAATATTTAGGATATTCAGCTATTTAGATTTTGTTAATATATATCCACTCTTGAATGTTTTATTAAGGCTTGAATATTTTTATCAATTTTTTTTCACTGTAGGGGTTGAGCCGTTTTGGGATCAAGTTGTTAGTCACTTTCTTGAGGTTTCCTTCTCTACCTTTTGTTTCTTTGATATGGCATTTGCTAGTTTCATTTTCATCTCTCCTGATATTCTCATGTGATTTTGCAGCTTGCTGATAATCCTAATCCACATTTGAAAAATATGGCACTTGATGCGCTTGATCAATCTATTTCTGCAGTATTAGGTTCCGATCAATTCCAAAACTACAAACAATTCAAGTCTCTAAAAACATCTCAGGAAGTGAGACCTTCTACCATTTTTATAACCAGAACCCCATATTTTATATATGGAGGATTTTTAATGTGTCCGAATGATATGCAGATGGAAGCCAGTCTCGATAGGATGATGTCTCTTGAATGTTCTGTCATATCTCCTCTAAAGGTTCTTTATTTTTCTACCCAAAGTGTAGATGTTCGTCTTGGATCTTTGAAAATTCTTTTGCATGTCTTAGAGGTAATGCTATTGCTTATTGTTCAAGTTTTGTTTTCTTTTTTTATTTCATTATTCTTAATTTCTTCAAGTGATGTTATTTTTAAAATTCTTCTAGAGGTATGGAGAAAAACTTCATTACAGCTGGTCGAATATACTTGAAATGTTGAGGTTGGCCTTCTAATACCTGTGCTCCTGTTTTATTTTTTATTTTTTTGGTAATTCTTTGGTTAATCCCTGTACTTTTGTCTTGCTGTAAGGTATGTAGCAGATGTTCCAGAGAAGGATCTTGTTACTCTTGGTTTCCAGGTATCTTGAGTTAGTTTGCAGCATTTATTGTGACAGGGCTATTGATATATTGATTCATCATTTTTGTGATTTTGACAAAATAAATCCATCCTGTTCTATGTAGATGGAGTCATCTAAGTAAATTAAATGATTCCATAAGGCTATAGACCATTTATTTTAATGGTTTTGTTTTAAAAAAAAATCTCGATTTCTTTCTACCTCTAGCTGTTGTTTATTGGCATTGTCATGCTTTTTGATTCATGTGTGCTTCTAGGCATAAGATACGTATCAATTGTCATTACATTACAACCTACATGTTAATTCTGGGGTATAATTTGAAGTTATTATTACTTATTACAACAACAACCAAGCATTTTCCCACTAAGTGGAGTCGCTACATGGATCAAATTACGTCATAATGTTCTATCATTAACCATGTTTCTGTCCAACTCATTAATTTGAAATCTTTCCTAATAGCTTCTCTGATAGTTATTCTGGGTCTTCCTCTACCTCTAGTGATCTAGCTACATCTGATCAACTCGCCTTACTACAAAATCTATAGGTCTTCTCTCTACATGTCTAAACCACCTATTTTCCACCATCTTTTCTAATATAGGTGCTACACCAACTCTCTCTCTCTCTCTCAAGTTTTTATGTATCAATTTGAAGTTTAAATATCTCTTGTTTTAGTTTCTTATCAATGTAGCCCATTCTTTAGGGCTCTTTCTTATTTCTAGTTTTTTGGGACCTCTTGCTTGTTTTACTAACAGCAACAACAACCAACCCTAATCCCACTTGGTGCTTTTTTAACTAGCACTTGTTAAATACTTGAACTAAATGATTCACATGTTTCCAAAAAATTGTTACTTTTTTTTTAACATATTCCTTTTGCTTTAACATTATAATGTTTTTTAATTTTCCAATTTTTATTTATGCTTAGAACCTACGAGTGATAATGAACGATGGACTGTCCGCCTTACCTAGAGACTGCCTTCAAGTGTGAGATTTCAAATTCAACTTTATTTACACGCATACTGCATTTATGCATAAATATGATTTCTTTTATTTACTGACCATTTTTTGGGTTCCAATCGTAACATGTCTTTCTTCATAAATGTTGTATTCATGTGCGCACAACAAACACAACTCGCCCACATATACTACTTCCTGGCAGCCTCTTTCTGTCATCTTATGTGGATACATGTATTACAGGTGTGTTGATGTGACAGGAGCATACAGTGCTCAAAAGACGGAGTTGAACATAAGCTTGACAGCAGTTGGACTTCTGTGGACTATGACTGATTTCATTGCAAAGGGCCTTCTAAATGAATCTTTTGAAGAAAAGGAAACAGGTTTAAATTACATTGTCAAGCCAGCTGTGCCATAAATTGTCATTATTCTGGAATTATACCAAGTGTTCTATAACGGTTATACCTTTCAGGTGTTGGTTCCATAGTCAAACAGATAGACAGCGAAAAGATGGAGGATCAAGCACATAGTGTTCCTAATAATGCGAGAGACCGACCTTATGTAGATGGTGTTGATTATGAGAAGCTTTTATTCTCTGTTTTCTCATTACTTCAAAACCTTGGGGCAGATGAGAGACCAGAGGTATGGTGATTAATTTTCTAATTTTGTTTTACCATATACTTTTTCCCCCTCCTTTATTAAATGTACTGGTGATGTTCATATGTATCTGTTAGGATAAATAATAAAGGGAAGTTAGAATAGTTAGGATTAGTTTGTTTAGTTTTAGTGTGTTATAAATAGCAGAAAAAAGGACAGAGGAAGCAATTTTGTACATATGATAGTCGTATTGTGAAAGGAGAAATCCTCTGTAAGGGGGAAAACCCTTGAGGGGAGAACCGTCTCCTATTCTCATTCATTCATTAAATAAAACTATCCTCTTTTCATTTTTTTTCTTTCAATTCTTCTCCGTAGACCTTTAGAAATCCATCAGACCACTCTGATCTCCCTAGATGTGCTAACTTTAAATAGAAGCAACCCAAAGGTTAGGCATCGGAGCCAACAAATGAATGTCTTTCTTTTGTGTATCTTTTAGTTTTGTTTCTTAATGTTGAACCTGTCTCAGCTAAGATAGTATCGATGCCAATCTTAGATATATTATTGGGCCGCCTAAATTTATCAACGCTCATGTCTAGGCCTAGGGGTGAGGGGTGGTTGACGGTTGTTAATGGGCCACCCGATTTTGTCGATGCTCCAAATGTCTAGTTTCAGGAACGAGGGTTGTTGATATCCCACATGACCAGAGTAGAGATATGGTCAAAATAATCCTTAAAAGACTTGAATTCTCACCTCTTAAGCTAGGTTGTGGGATTGAGTTATGTTTAGCCCAAGTTCTAAGATCTCCAAACTCCCATTGCTCTGTGCCTATACTTTTCCTGTGCCAATTAGGGAAATTTGGACAATAAAGCAAAACTTATTTTATAACCACCTACTATTACTGCTGGCCGTGAAGGATTTCTCACTGAATGTTTTATTTTGCAGGTGAGGAATTCTGCTGTCAGGACACTTTTCCAAACATTAGGAACTCATGGGCAAAAGCTTTCAAAGAGAATGTGGGAAGATTGTCTTTGGAATTATGTATTTCCTACATTAGATCGTGCTTCTTACATGGTAATATGAAACTATTGTAGTTGTATTTTTGAGCTATGTTCAGCACTAGCGGATGTATTTTAAAATTTGGTTATATGGCAAGTAGGTTGCTACTTCATCAAAAGACGAATGGCAAGGGAAAGAACTTGGAACTCGAGGAGGAAAAGCGGTTCACATGCTCATACATCATAGGTATTTGAAGTTTTCGTTGATTTTGTTATACATCTTAGGTATTTGAAATCGTCGTTGACTTTGTTAACTTATTTTATTTATTTGTGGTCTCGGTGATACACATGGTTGAGAGGAAATAGTGAGAATGAGGATTTATCTAGCTAATCCCAGAGCAAAGCTCCGAGACAACTCAGAGAGGAATCTTACTCTGGCCGTAACAGAAACTTATTCGGTCATATTTTGCAACTCCTAAGAATTTCCCTTTATATATAAAGAGAACATTCTATTATTTAACCCAAATGGGCCTTTTATTATTTAACCCTAATGGGCCACTTACTAATAATCTACTTAACCCTACTTAGCCACCTGCTAATTACTTAAAACACCCTCTCATATTGGGTCCTAATAGACCCTTTAGTTTGGATGTGCCAAAACTACCAAATATTTTTAAGGGAAATGTTAACGAGTGCCCCCAGGGCACTTTTTAAGAACCACAAGTAGTAAATATTTATGAAAATGTGTGTAATCTATGCATTGGAAATCGAAATATTTGACTTTTTAAAAGAATAATTGCTTGTTTTAGAATGCTTAAAGAGTGCCCCGGGGGCACTCGTTAACAAGACCCTATTTTTAATTCCACATCCTGTGTTGTTAAATTGTGGCAATGGTGTGAAGGATTTTGTACCAGCTGTCATAGGAAATCTGTTAACTGCCATGGCAGCGCTATGGGTTGCAATCCTACATTTATATCAAGGAGTTATGCCGTCTGGCATAAACCACCATTTGCCATTGATAACGCTTTTCCTTAAGCTGTAGCCTATGTAAGCCTTTTATTTCTTTTGAGCAAGCCAAAGCTGACAAATGGAAACTTAAAATCAGGTAAAATATAAAGAATTGTGATTTGCAATTTAACATGCAACTCCAGTAACAGCTTGTTACGAGCTTCTAACAACTAAGACCAAACTAACAAAAGAACTCGTAGAGAGATCAATGGATGACAACTACTGATTTGAGCTAAGGGTTAAGGAGTTGGAGGTCCAGGGTTCAAGTCCTGGCAAGGAGAAAAAACTGACGTAACAATTAAGATACTAACATTTGCCATAAAAAATAAAAAAACAAAAAGAAATGGATGACAAACCACAACTTGCAATGAACAATAGCTCATGTATTAAACCACAAAAAAGACATGATATAGTCTGATAGTTGGATCCACAAACTGAGTAAAAATTGAAAAAGGAGAGGAAAATGGCTCTAATAACAAATTAAGGAACACAGAAATTAAAAAGATAGAGAGAAAGGTAGGTTCGAAAATCTCTTCCTACACCTGTGTTTAAGTTGATACTATGACTGCATAATGCCACTTATATCTTTCACTATAGATGCACTCTAGGTAGCTACTTTGTTGCTTTCATAACCTACTCCATAATATCTTGATATGTACTTACATTCTAATTAATTTTGCAGCCGTAACACTGCTCAGAAGCAGTGGGATGAAACCCTTGTGCTTGTTCTTGGTGGAATAGCACGCATATTGCGATTGTTCTTTCCTTTTTTTACAAGCTTAAGTAACTTTTGGTCTGGTGCGTTTATTACTTAAACTTGATTTATCTGCTAGTTTCATTCGGTGTTATGTACAAGTAGTCCTGATTTAATTTGGTCCTGTGTAGGCTGGGAATCATTGATTCAATTTGTGGAAAATAGTATTTTAAATGGTAGCAAAGAAGTGGCACTTGCTGCAATTAGTTGTTTGCAGACAAACGTTAACTCCCATTCCTTGAAGGTATTTAAGTAAAAGCTGATATTCTGTTTATAGATGTAAAGTAGGCTGCCGAAATGAGTCGCTCACTCCCATTCCTTGAAAGCAGTGTTAATTGAAATGTACTCATTTAAGTACTGACAGAATTTCATGAATTAGGGGAATATGCCGATGCGTTACCTGATTTCAGTGATTGATGTTTACGAGCATGTTCTGAAAAAGCCACCCAGTTACAGCGACAAGGTGAAGCAAGAGATTCTGCATGGTCTTGGTAATGTATTGGTTTTCGTTTTATTATTATGTACGAATTTATTTTTGTATGTACGTTACTCATAGAGAATAGTCATGCCTAAGTTTCTATTTGCACCACAGTCAAGTTAGTTTCAGATAGTGGTAGTCGCATGAGGCTGATTTCACTTGATATTTTGAACATCTATCAGGAGAGATTTATGTCCAGGCTCAAGGATCATTCAATGATGTCATATACACACAGTTGGTAGCAATCATAGATTTGGTTGTGAAGCAAGCCATGATAACAAATGATAACTTTGAAATGGAATTTGTAAGTCCATATTTTGACACAAATGAAGACAATTTATTGATCCTCACAGCACACAACAATTACCACATGTATATTATTTTTCAGCAATTTAATATTATAAAGTTGTGAAGTTCATGTATTGTTTCCTTGGAAAAGGAAAGCAATTATGCAATCAATTGCTGTTCTAATTGTAACTGTTAAGTGTTAATCGATGATTTACTCATCGGTAACAAGGTGTTATCATATTACTATGTATGGATATTGTTTTTGTAATGTATAAATATTATTATATTTTGGTAAAAAGAAGAAAATGAATGTGATGAACTTTTGTTGTTAAATTTTAGGTAATAATAAAAAAAATTACATGTATAAATATTATTATATTTTGGTAAAAAGAAAAAAATGAAAGTGATGAACTTTTGTTGTTAAATTTTAGGTAATAATAAAAAAAATTACAATTTTTTTTTTTTAAATGTTATCCAGGGACATCCGTGTATACCCGTGGATATCTCAAAATTCGTGAATAACCCGCTTAACGGATATCCTCGCGGATATGGAGAGGGCACGGGTATCATTTTTTATCCAACGGATATCCACGCCCATGGATATCCATTTACATCCCTAGGTGTTAGCAAGGTGTGAAAATTCAGAGGTACCTGAAATGTTCACCAATTGTAAAGGTGGATTGAATAGTTCTTGAGTGTCTTGTTTTGTTCATGGCCCAAGAGAAAGTTCGCGAAATTATTTGAAAACTATAATTTGTTAAAAAATGAAAAGGACTTTGGACAGTAAAGATAAAATGCAGCACAAGATGGAATGCTATTTTTATTTTAACATGACTGTTTCTTGTAATAAGTTTATTCATGAATATATTTTTTTGTAAACTTAAGATTGCTTTGTTTTACATTCTAAAATGTTTCCTTTAACTTCATTGACATCCTCATAAGGCTTTATACTCACTTAGTAGCAGAGGTGGTAGTTGTTGTAAAAACAGGAGTTGAAGTTGTAAACTAAGGAGTATCATGAGGCATTCTCTATCTTATTTGGTTAATTGCGCAGTTGAAGAAAGAGAAATAAATTTAATATCCTCTCTGCAGCAATAATAATTTGCTGTGAATTCCATAATTTGTATGAGCATGACCCTTTATTTTTAAGTTCCATCATGTTAACTTATTTATGTTCCGAGCGACTTTTTTGTAGTTTTCATGTACGAGACATTGCTTCCTCACATTTTGCTTTTCTTTTTAGAAGAATCCTGTTGTTTATTTCAAAGAACCTATTTTGTAGGGTAATATCCCACCTGTGCTACGGACTATACTGGAAATCTTACCGCTGTTAGGTCCGACTGAACACATTTCTTCCATGTGGCCTGTTCTTCTTCGAGAGTTTCTGCAGTATCTTCCTAGACAGGATACCCATTTCAAGAATGAGGACGGAAAAATAGATCAAGCAAGAGGTTCGGATCTTATCCCAGGGATGGAAATATCTGATTGTATCTGAGCTAGTTCAGTTTTCCCTTTAAGTTAAAATATAAAATCTATGCTCATCTGTGCAGATTCTCCAGTGAACTATGAAACACCTAATGGCACTATTCCAATATCACGTGATAAAGTATCTGCGTCTCCTGGTTCTGAGTCAACTGCTGCTGTAAATGCAGGCATTCCTAGTTATATATTTGCAGAAAAGCTAATTCCTGTGATCGTAGATCTATTCCTACAGGCACCCACAGCTGAAAAGTATATTGTATACCCTGAAGTTATTCAAAGCCTGGGAAGGTAGTAATATCTCTTGATTAATATTTTCTTCTGCCACACTGTTAATGGAAGATAGGAATAGGATAGCTTGCATAAGGTTTGGAGAGTGTTTTTCAAAATTTTAGTTGAAATTTTTTATATAATGTAGCCAGAAAAAGGCTGAGATTTTTATATAATGTAGCCAGAAAAAGGCTGAGATTGTGTTTCTGTGAAGAGTCAATTCAGGCAGAGTACATAGTCACTGTAGCTACAAACATCATAGGTTTTATGATGTTTTAATTAGAAACTAGGGCAAAGAAAAATGGCTTGAATTGGGATGAATGTGATAGAAACTGATACCAAATACAAATTAATATTAATAATACAGTAGTTCCTCAAGAAATTCGAGAGTTGATAGAAACTGATACCAAAATACAAATTAATATTAATAATACAGTAGTTCCCCAAGAAATTCGAGAGTCTTGGTTCTCTCCCCTCCAAGAATTCGAGAGCTTGGTCTCTCCCTTCCAAATAACCACTTTCTAATCTTTCAGAATCCACAAAAGCATGTGGCTTCCCTTTTATTCACACACAATACATAACTAACTTAATGACTACTTGTTGCATAATAACTTACACAATAACTGCCATAACTGCTATTATAAAATATAATATTTATTTCATAATAATGAATAGTCTAACAGAATGCTAACCGTGGAAGTGCATATGTCCTGCTTGCATTTCAGGAAGATGCGTGGTTGCATAATTTTCTTTCTTTTATCTCTTTCTTTTCCTCTGGCACATAATGCTTCAGTCATTATTTTCTTTACTAATAGGTTATTTTCATGAGATGTCTTGAAATATTAATTATGGAGAGAAGTGTATTCTAGTTTCTTTGCTGGTATTAAAAAATAAAATAAAATGAGAAAGAAACGAATTCTGAATTTGAAGAATGCATATTCTTATTGGTGAATTTGAAGAAGCTGAGAGCACTCAGTTGATAGGGACTTGGTTATTATGATATATGGCTTGGTGTTTCACCCTTAATAGCTGGCCGGAGAACCCCGCCTTGAAAGCTAGCTATTAAAGATGAAGAATCATGCCACTTGAATACTCTTCTGAGCATCCCATGTTACTTGATGTGGGGATTGGGCACTTCATAATACCCAAGTCCCTATCATATCACCGCCCTGGGAGCCGTCATCTCAGCGGCTGCATTCTACGATGCTTTACTCGGCCTTTTAAGTGCACCCCTCTGTAGGTAGCCCTTTACTAGCCACCAACAACCAGCCTCATCGTTTTGTACTCATAATGATAATTGTAGAAAGGGAATCCAATGTTATAGGGATCGAAACCTGTCCTATTAACTTCATTATAGATGTATACATGGAATTAAGGAACATTTAGACAGAAGGAAAATAAGATGTAAATTATCCCGTAAAAACATTTTTTTTCTTTCAAAACTCGGTATCAGGCACACAGACCGACTAATCCGGTCTGTGGTAGATTAGCAGTGCATGTATTTGCAGATGAAGATTCTTAAGACACGTGTGACTTGTGGCCTGTACCAATTGTTTGATTTTCTACGCTAGTCTTTAAGATTGAGAGATAGGAAATAGAAAAAAGCTATTATTCTAACTCTTAATCAACAACTTTTGAAATTGTAGCTGTCTTTTAGGTTATTTTTTGCTCATGAAAATGAGAGCTGTGAACTTTTTACCACTTGATCAGATCTTCTTTTATGCAACAAAATAGGAGAGGGAAGTTGACCCATATGGCTCTAAGATAGGTGAGGGAGAAGAGGTAAAAGTTACTGAAGGATAGTGAGGGAGAGTGCAGCGATCTCTTGAATACCATATTATGTCAGTTTTAGTCTTTTTCCCTTATTGTAAGTTTACCCACTATTACTGCTAACATACCGATATCATTATTCACTTGGGAATGACAGTACATTTACCCCTATTGAGTGCTTTAATTCACCTTGTTGGAATGTGCATAATATTTCCCTTTTTCTCTATGGATTTGTGTGTATTGTGTAATTATACCTTTATGTTACTTCTCAGATGTATGACAACAAGACGAGACAATCCAGATAGTGCACTTTGGAGGTTAGCAGTTGAAGCATTCAATCGTGTACTTGTTGACCATGTTACCAAATCAACAGATGGTGCTCAACATTTGGGCATTACTAAACCTGTCAGAACACGTATATGGAAAGAAATTGCTGATGTTTATGAAATATTCCTTGTTGGATACTGTGGACGAGCTCTTTCCTCAAATTCACTCTCGGTGGTGGCATTAGAGGCTGATGAGTCTCTTGAGATGACTATCTTAAATACTCTTGGTGACATTGTCCTCAAGTTGCCAATTGACACCCCTCTGGATGTAAGTTTTTTACCAATAATATTATGTCATCATATTTTCATGCCAGCATGTAAGGTACTCAGACATTCAAGAACCCAATATGAATACTTTGGTATTTATCCATACATGGAATTACGTGTTAACAGTTATGTAGATTTATCTACATTGTCAATAGTTTTCAACTTAATGTTAGACCTCCTATTAAGAGGGTGTACATTAGGAAGAGTGATAAGAGGATCAGGGAACCAACCCAACTAATAATGGTGAAACAAATAGGAACTTTCACTGCAGAAATAACTGATGCTTGCATGGAAGGGAGAGAGGTAGAGGGAAGAAATCAGGGAAAGGGTGTTATATGTTGGGAAAGAGATAAATGTGGACATGGGGATCTTATCTTGGGGAGGTAGGAAATCATCGAATGAGGATTTGGGAGGGTTTTCTCTAGAATGGCCTGTGGTATCATCTCATTTTCTGTTTTAAGGAATTACAGGGGACTGCTAGCCTGTGGTATCATCTCATTTTCTGTTTTGAGGAATTACAGGGGACTGCTACTGCTTTAAGAAACTAGTCTATATTGTTCCCTAAATGAATATCTGTTTCTGTCAGGTTCCTCAATCACTCACCCATACCCTCAAAATAAATATAATTTTTTTTAACTTTTGATTATATCATATATGTATATATAGTTATACACTTATACCTATATGCATTCATAACTGGACAACAAGTGGATAAAACTTATCTAAAAGTTTTAAATATTTTATTCGATATCAGTTAATTTATCTCTTCAAATGATAATATATGTGGTGCTTAAAAAGTTTATGCCCATCTAAGAATCACATTGCTCACATTTCTAAGTTTAATTATGGTTATGATTTAAAATGTGGTTTTAGTCAAATTTGGAATAAACTTCCGAGTCACCAACCATAAAGCTGCAAAGATATGTAAATATTGATACAGCTGATTCCTACTACAGGGAAAAAAAATTCTTTCAGAACTTTTAGAACAACCTATAAGTTTTATTTCGTATAAAATATGACTCTACCTCTCTACAATGGTTATTTAGCATGTAGTACTGCTCCTGAATATGGTAGCTTATCACCGTTTTGGAAAAGTAGCATGTAAATTACTGATTATTACGAGTTCTTAAGTTTCGTTGTCAGAGTTGGCTCTCTGTCCGAGTATTTTTTAGCTTTTCTTGCCCTTTAATTCAGATTATATAGACCAATGGAAATGCCATTAGCTTGATGTTTCATTGCAAATTTTACTTTTCCTTTCTAATACCGCGCGTGTTCTCAGGTTGTCGAGCGGCTGATCTCCACATTGGACCGTTGTGCATCACGTACATGCTCATTACCTGTTGAAACTGTAGAGCTGATGCCTCCACACTGCAGCAGATTTTCTTTGACTTGTTTACAGAAGTTATTTTCTTTGAGCAGGTGCCATCCTTTGAAGGCTTATCATTCATATTAATTTTCAATTTCTAATATCTGAGCATATAGCATTTTTGTACTTGATTGCAATTAACATGGGGAAGCACTAAATTATCTTATATGAGATAGTGTCGATGTCATGGACTCTTTTGCAATCTAATTTTTGTGTATTGCATACAGCGGCCTACTTGGTCTGGGATTTTTTTTCTTCTAATGCTTCCGTTACTTATTTAATTAGAAGAGAAATGTTCCTAATCCAATTTTTGATATATTTTATGCATTTTCCTTTTTAGTATATCTTAGGCTCCTGGTTAGTAGTTTGAGTAACACCATTGGAGACCCGAATAGAGGCCTCATTCTATTGCCAAATTTTCCTTTCATGAGATCTGATCAACTCTCCCTAGTTATAAATACGACTATGACGTCCATTGCAGATTCTCCCTCTTTGCTTTTGTTTTTTAAACAATGATTTTAACCAGCTTTAATATGAAGTCCTTGTGTCCTCTCTCTTCACCTTTCAGTTTTCACTATATAATCTTAGTAATGTTGATCATTTCATCGTCAAAAAAGGTTGACCATCTTTTATATAATGTTCTCAGTTATTCTAATGAAGTCAATTGGAATATGACGAGATCTGAAGTCAGCAAAATCTCAATTATGGTGCTTATGAACAGATGTGAATACATCTTGAGCAGGTTTCTGAAAGATGAAAATATCTTAGGTGAGCTTCTTCTTTGATGAAAGAGTGTAGACAACGATAATCTTTATTTCATCTCCCATGGTTTCCTGCTTAATTATTTTCTTTTCCTGCAGGGGAGTGTCCATTACCGAAAGCAAGACTTGAAGAAATTATTTATGTCCTCCAAGAACTAGCACAGCTTCTAATTCATTCAGATGTAGCATCCATTCTCCCCTTACACTCATGCTTGAAAACTGACCTAGCAGAGGACAAGGCGAAGCGTGGGAATCGTTTTCATCTGTTTGTGCTATTACCATCTTTTTGTGAGCTTGTTACATCGAGGTAAAGTTAATATAAAATGGGCGAACTATGTTTTTGGTTCTTGTAAAGTACAATAAATGTTGATTTCAGTTTCTATATAATAGTTCATATTTTGTCTTCATGTTTTACAAAATAATATATTTAGTTCACCACTAGCCCCTCATCACAAGGACTAAAGCACATAGTTCTTGGATTTTTAGGGATTAAAAGCGTATAAATTTTTAGGGGTTAAAAGCGTATAAATGTTTTAACATCTAACATTTTTTCTTTTATTGAGATCAAAAGAATATTTAACTCATAAATTTAAGTGACTATGCTTAATATTTGGCATGCACACCTGCAAAAATCTTGAGTGGATTATACTGGGCTGGGTGGATATTAGATTTCATAGTATTCATTAATGTTCTATATTGTTAACCTTAGTATTCATTAAAATAGAAACAGTTTCTATTTTAAAAAGAAATAGCAACAGGGTTCTGGATAAGATATCTTCCAGGAACAGTAAAGGATGGGAAATAAATTAATTTAATGCAAGAAAAGGCATGCATCCACTAAGAAAGACGTGCCTCACCAATGAAAAAACACCCCTGATAATGTCGTAGCCTATGTGGATGCCAAGAATAAAAGCTTGTCCACAAGAATCAAAAGTCACAAAATCACCGAAACAAGTTCTAGTATCTAACAAATAAATTAGACATGATCAAACTATTCTAAGGGAGTGGAGCAATCTCAACATTTCCCACATTGAGGCACTAGCTAATCTGAGTATGCTAGGCCATTTGACAGTATAAAACAAAAATAAATACCTTTTGGATTCTGAACTCTGAAAAAAATCAGATATATCAAGAAACAAGGCATACTTTGGCCTACATTGTCCAACATATCGTTTTTTTTTTTTTTTAATCCTATTTAGTTTTCCAATCAAAAGAAAACCTTGTATAATCTTAGAATGAATTTAAATTTCTAGCAGAAAGAGATAAAACGTAATTTTTCCTTTTTCATCATCTACTCCTTTCTTCTTCCTTTCTGGTTTCTAAATTTGATATTTTGATGGACAGAGAATTAAGAATACGGGAGCTGGTGCAAGTACTGCTTCGGTTTGTCAGCAAGGAATTGTGTCTGGAAAAGCTCAGCTTAGCATGTGGAAAATAGACAACCAGATAAGCCCACTATCGAAGTTGATTACTTCAACTTTTTAAGCTTATGCAAAGCTTAGGTTTTTTACCCCCCTTCATCTTCTTGGCTGGGACTGTATATTATTTTGTAGACTAGATTACTAGATTAGAATCACCTAGAGGTTTCCCCGGTCTAGTCATGCCATATTGCCGTCAGAAATTATGGTCAACTGTTTCTCAGTTTCATCAAGTGTGTGCCCATAATTGGCTTACCTGAAGTTGTTACATGGATCAAAGTTTTCCATACACTCCATTGCTTCCAGCGCAAACACAGCTTATTTGGGGCCAGAACCATAAATTGGAAAAACCAGTTGTGCAGGTGATTGAAATATATGTGTGGTTAAACACCCGGGTGATATATAGACAGGAACAGAGAGTGGAATGGAAAAAACCTATTAAAATGATCCTAGTGAGCAGATCCATATTCCCTTGCTTGCCAATTTTGTTGTATCCAATCACACTGTGAAGTATGAAGGGCTTTATTTTTCAGAAAATAACTTAAGCCAGGGCTTTCTCTTTGTTTTTATATATACTAACAGCTCTTCTACTTGCAATGGTCAAAGATATGTAAAAAGTTGGTTTGGTTTTAGACTGACATTACATTACCGAACTCTGGAATTACAAGATAATCTGGTGAGGAATAGTTTGAAACTTCGAATCCCATCCCCACCCTTAACTGCAGTTATTGAGAAAATTCTTGTAGCATGGCTATATTGTATGTGCAGCTCAAATCCATTGTATTGATTTTTTTTTTTTTTATCTAAAATTATGATGGTTAGCTGTTGGAGTGTAATCGCAAGTAATTTTAGAGAGGATTTTGCTCATCTCACATAAAAAATTGCTCCATCACACCCTGAAACAAAAACAAAACAAAAAACTTAAATTTTAAAAGGGAGGTGTCAAATGTTGATGTAAATGATATTTTTTTCTGAATTGAAAATGTTGCAAATATCTTGGCCAAGTATGTTGTTGTTAGCATTTGAAATTCTTGAGTTTATCAAAGCCGCAAATTGATATCTAAATGTTTCAATTGCTTGTCATATTCTCTTAACTATGCCAATGATTATTGCATCTACATAAAAAAAAGTTTTCGAAGTTAAAATTATTGAAAAACTACTTGTATCATCAATGTCACAAAAAAAGTTGAATGGTTTAACCATTTTATATATTGAGAAAGACATGCTATAACATATTGATGTAGACATAATTATTAGTGACTTGCTTGGTGTTGGTTTGTAACTTTGGAGTTTGCTCGTCCTTAATTTGGGTGGGTTAGTTTAGCTTTATAAAAAAAAAATTATTAGTGATTTTGGATGGATTGCCTCCTCCCGCACTTGTTTAAGGTCTTTAGTATGACCTTTGTTTTCTCTCGCAGGTTAGGGTGGATGAAACATCCGACTTGCTTTTCTCTTAATGAATTTTCCTCCTTTGCAAAATTTTGGTTCCTATGGTGCCACCGTTCTAGATTTTTAGTAGTTATAACATAAGATACCTTGCAAATTTTGAATGGACCATGTCACCTTGATGTAGAATTACCTTGCTAGTGATCTACACTAGACGGCTAAAACTTTGTAGTATTACTTTTCTCGTTCATTGATTTCTCTTTCGCATATAGCAAGATGGGATTTTCATCCAACAATTTTCTCAACTTCTTAATGAATGTTCCCTTCAATTTGGTTGAACTCTGATCCATCTTGGGATGAGAATCCTATAGAACCTTTCTCAAAAACATGATTCATCAAATCAATCTTCCAACAAGAAGCATTCACAACTAAGCTTTTCATTGGGTTAGTCGGATTAAATTCAATTGATTCATTTTTCTTTTATAACCCCTCATTAGTTTGTTGGGTTTTTATATTTTCCTCGTCGTCACTCTTTTTCATTTCTTTATTCTTTGCTTCTTCTAATTGTTTTTCAAATCATAGGGGAGACAACATTTAGGTGATCTTGGGAGCTAGGGATGGGAGGGACATGTTTTAATCTTGTCATTCTAGATATAATTTCATCAAACTTTTTCATGACACTTTCTTCTAAATTTTTAAACTCAAGACTTTTTGGGTGAATGGAGGTCATTTGTCTAATAATACTAAGACATTTCTTAATTTCAATACTAAGCAGAACAACATTCTCAAAAAATTAAAAGACAAAAATGGAAAGAAAAAAATTACCTCAATTTTCAACAAGTCCCTGTCAATGATGTCAAAAACATGATAAGCTTGTAAGTGCACAGTTTGATCGTCGTAATAAAAATATGGATCCCACATGCACTTGTGAATCTCAAGGATTTATTTTTTTGCTCAAGTACGCAATTAAAAAATATTTTTAAGTTTTTGAAAGATTGATGACTGGTTTTTTAAAAAGGTTAACAATATAATAAAAATACCTTAGGATTGTGAGTTTTCATCATTAGATAGAATTTCCAATCTCAGGGCTCTATGTTGCTATGCAAATGAATGTTATAAAATATTTGTTTCACCTTATAATATGGTATCTACCTTTGCCTTTTAACAAAGATTCATGCCTATGAATATGAATTATAATGTTATATTTATTCAATTATTTTAGAAAGGTTTGATTATAACTACATGTTTATTTGATCTTGTAATATGTATACCAATTGTCACCTTGATTGCCAAAGCTCAAACATCCATACCCATAATTCATATAAACAGATGATTATTAGATCTTGTTATGCATATACCAATTGTGACTTTGATTGACCAAGCTCAAATAATCATATGCCACAAGGCTTTAAATTTTAGAGTTCCTTGTAGACAAAAATTAAATAAAAATAAAACAAGAAGTATAAAGAAACTAAAATTTATTGAAATTGCAAGAATAAGATACAAGAGTTTCTAAATGTAATAGATGATGGGAAAAGCTTAAACTACAAGCCTATGTATAGCCACTAAAGTCACAAAATTTGTGCATTATCAGTGCATCAATGCATAAGTGCTTTTTATTACATGAAACCAATGGAAATCTAAAAGTGTAATCGAAAAAACTTCGTCAGTTTGGCCATTACGACATTGAGCTTCCATTATAGGTGACCTGCATGGTTACTGAATAATGTGTGCTTTATAATTTTTTATCTCCATCTTCCGTTGAGTTATTATTTCGGTTATTTATCCTTAAGTTACACACTTTGGCCGTTTTACTTTGATTTTCCACTTTCTTTGTATTGAAGAAGCTTTCCCCTAACATTAATTGATCTTTTGCCATCAAAACTTCATCAAATGCATTGTTTCCCAAAAATTCTTCATCATTTACTCCATTTCTCTTGATATTTTTTATTTATCGGAAAATGAAGAAAAAATAGTAAAATACTTCTAAAAAATAATAAAAACATCTACTTATTTAAATAAAATATGAGTATAAAAATATGTTATCATGACAGGATGATAGAATGGTTGATTAAATGAGATTGGTGGAAAATTATTTCATGGCTTAAATCTTACATAATGACCAGGAAGTTTTTTTTTTTTTAAAAATAATAACCAGGAA
>Ga0315913_1003509_pt1 | contig 18849 bp, 14 predicted proteins | sample MpolsnodulesMG_FD_207736 | JGI IMG/M metagenome (GOLD analysis project Ga0315913, IMG submission 207736) | Medicago polymorpha root nodule microbial communities from Los Angeles, California, United States - small nodules | ecosystem: Host-associated > Plants > Roots > Nodule | place: USA... | reverse complement strand
AAAGAATAGGACTAATATGGCAACATATAATTGGATAAACGACTAAAATAAGAAAACTTTGTCAAAAAAACAAAAAATAACACTATAGTAAATCGTATATGCTTGGGAAGAGGGTTCTCAGAAGGATCTCATTCTCATCACTACTCAGATCTCAATCTCCTTCTCTTTCTTTCTTTCTCTCTTCTCTCTCGATCTTCATTCTCCATAACCTAATCCCAAATCACACACATCACCATTAACCTCGAAGATGCTGACGAAATTCGAAACCAAGAGTAACAGAGTGAAGGGTCTCAGTTTCCATCCCAAACGTCCATGGATCCTCGCTAGTCTCCACAGTGGCGTCATTCAGCTTTGGGATTACCGTATGGGAACCCTAATTGACAAATTCGACGAACACGACGGTCCCGTTCGCGGTGTTCATTTTCACAATTCTCAACCTCTCTTTGTCTCTGGAGGTAAATAAATTCATAGATCTAATCTCATATATGTTAAATCACATTAGATCGTTATTAATTTCTATTAATTGAAATTTTCAGGTGATGATTACAAGATTAAGGTTTGGAACTATAAGCTGCATAGGTGTTTGTTTACTTTGTTAGGTCATTTAGATTATATCCGAACCGTTCAATTTCATCATGAGAGTCCGTGGATTGTGAGTGCGAGTGATGATCAAACGATTCGAATCTGGAACTGGCAGTCACGTACTTGCATTTCTGTTTTGACTGGACACAATCATTATGTGATGTGTGCGCTTTTTCATCCTAAGGATGATCTTGTTGTGTCTGCGTCGTTGGATCAGACTGTTCGTGTTTGGGATATTGGATCGTTGAAAAGGAAGAGTGCTTCTCCCGCGGATGATATATTGAGGTTGGGTCAGATGAATACTGATCTTTTTGGTGGTGTTGATGCTGTTGTTAAGTATGTTTTGGAAGGTCATGATCGTGGGGTTAACTGGGCTTCGTTTCATCCAACATTGCCGCTTATTGTCTCTGCTGCCGATGATAGGCAAGTTAAGATTTGGAGGATGAATGGTAAATATCGAAACATTCTTTTGTTGTTGATTAATTGGGATATGACATGATTGATATATATCTGTCTTTACATTTCTTGTTTCTAATGATATGGATGTGATTCTGGTTATTATATTATGTTAACAAACATGTGGACGAACTTGTTTTACATATATTTGTCGGTGTTTAAAGTAAATTGTGTCAAATGTTGTAATTTGTATACATTAAATGTTGTGGCATATAGTTAAAATGCAAGTTTAGATTTGGAGGATGAATGGTAAATATCAAAACATTCTTAAGTGCGTTTAGGAAAAAAAACATCCCCAAGTTATCAATTAATAGGACAAGGCTTGATTGACACATATCCAACTTTACATTTTTTGATTTAAATGCTATGTTTATTGCATTTTCAATTAGTATGGATGCAATTCTGGTTGTTATATTATGTTAACATGTGTTTGAGTGTGTGGAGGAACTTATAATACATATATTTGCCGGGTTAAAGTAAATTATGTGTCAAATCAGTTCTTCTATTGTAATTTGTATGCAGTAAATGTTGTGTTGTGGTTTATAGTGAAAACATTAACTTGGTTTTGTAGTATTTGAGGTGTGATTAGTTTCTGCTGCTAATGAAATATCTATTCATTTTCAGATACAAAGGCATGGGAAGTGGACACTTTGAGAGGGCATATGAATAATGTTTCATGTGTGATGTTCCATGCCAAACAGGATATCATTGTGTCTAACTCTGAAGACAAAAGTATTCGCATATGGGATGCAACAAAGCGGACTGGAATTCAAACATTCCGCCGAGAGCATGATAGGTTTTGGATTCTCTCTGCACATCCTGAAATGAATCTGTTAGCGGCTGGTCATGACAGTGGCATGATTGTTTTTAAGTTGGAGAGGGAAAGGCCCGCATTTGTGGTTAGTGGGGATTCTTTATTCTACACAAAAGACCGGTTCTTGTGTTTCTATGAATTCTCAACACAAAGAGACGTGCAAGTACTTCCATTTCGACGACCGGGTTCTTTAAGCTTGAATCAAAGTCCAAAGACTCTTTCCTATAGCCCAGCTGAAAATGCATTTCTTTTGTGTTCAGATGTAGATGGTGGATCTTATGAGTTGTATTGCATATCGAAGGACGGTTATGGTAGGGGAGACGTGCAAGATGCAAAAAAAGGTCACGGGGGATCAGCTGTCTTTGTTGCTCGTAATCGGTTTGCTGTGCTTGAGAAGAGCAGCAATCAAGTCCTTATAAAAAATTTAAAGAATGAGATTGTTAAAAAGAGCGCCCTTCCAATTGCCACTGATGCTATATTCTATGCAGGAACAGGCAACTTACTTTGTAGGTCAGAGGATAGGGTTGTTGTGTTTGATCTTCAGCAAAGGATTGTTCTTGGTGATCTCCAGACCCCCTTTATCAAATATGTTGTCTGGTCTAATGATACGGAACATGTTGCTCTGCTCAGCAAACATGCCATTATAATAGCCAGCAAGAAGCTTGTGCACCAATGTACTCTCCACGAGACAATCCGTGTAAAAAGTGGAGCTTGGGATGACAATGGTGTTTTCATTTATACAACACTAAATCACATAAAGTATTGTCTTCCCAATGGAGATAATGGGATTATAAAAACCCTTGATGTTCCAATTTATATCACAAAGGTTTCAGCAAACAGAATCTTTTGCTTGGATCGGGATGGAAAGAGCCGAGTAATAACTATTGATGCAACTGAATATATTTTTAAGCTTTCCCTCTTCAAGAAAAAATATGACCATGTTATGAACATGATAAGGAACTCACAGCTCTGTGGGCAAGCTATGATTGCTTATCTTCAACAGAAGGGCTTTCCCGAGGTTGCCCTGCATTTTGTGAAAGATGAAAAAATTCGGTTCAATTTGGCTATAGAAAGTGGGAACATTCAGATTGCAGTTGCATCAGCTACTGCAATTGATGAGAAAGATTACTGGTATCGCTTAGGAGTCGAGGCTCTTCGCCAAGGTAATGCTGGCATAGTAGAGTATGCATATCAGAGGACAAAAAATTTTGAGAGGTTGTCTTTTCTTTATCTTGTAACTGGCAACTTGGAGAAGCTTTCGAAGATGTTGAAAATTGCTGAAGTGAAGAATGACGTGATGGGCCAGTTTCACAATGCCTTGTATATGGGTGATGTTCAAGAACGTGTCAAGGTTTTGGAGAATGTGGGTCATTTGCCTCTTGCTTATGTCGCTGCGTCAGTGCATGGGTTGGATGATGTTGCAAAACGGCTTGCAGCTGAACTAGGAGATAATGTCCCATCTTTGCCTGAGGGGAAAGTACCGTCTCTCTTGATGCCTCCTTCACCTGTCATGTGTGGAAGTGATTGGCCCCTTCTTAGGGTTATGCGAGGCATGTTTGATGGCGGATTTGACAATACAGGCCGGGGAATTGCTGATGAAGAAGAGGACGAGGCTCCTGATGGCGACTGGGGTGAGGAGCTTGACATAGTTGATGTAGATGCAAATGGAGATGTTACTACAATTTTGGAAGATGGAGAAGTAGCTGAAGAAAATGATGAAGAAGGTGGATGGGAGATGGAGGATTTAGAGTTGGGCCCTGAAGCTGACACCCCAAAAGCTTCTGTTGGCACACAGTCTTCAGGTTTTATCCCCCCAACTACTGGCATGCCAGTAAGCCATATATGGACGCAGAAATCGTCACTTGCGGCAGAGCATGCAGCTGCTGGAAATTTCGATACTGCAATGAGGTTGCTGAACCGACAACTCGGGATAAGAAATTTTGCCCCCTTGAAATCCATGTTTCTTGATCTTCATACTGGCAGTCATTCCTATCTGCGTGCATTTTCATCTGCTCCAATCATATCACTTGCAGTTGAAAGAGGTTGGACTGAGTCATCTAGCACAAGTGTGAGAGGCCCCCCAGCACTTCCTTTCAAGTTGTCTCAGCTGGATGAAAAACTTAGAGCTGGTTATAAGTTCTTTACTGCCGGGAAATTCACCGAGGCTCTTAAGACATTTGTTAATATTCTTCATACAATTCCTTTGATTGTGGTGGAGTCAAGGAGGGAAGTGGATGATGTGAAGGAACTAATTATCATAGTCAAAGAGTATGTTTTGGGTTTGCAGATCGAGCTGAAGAGGAGAGAAACTAAGGACAATCCAGTAAGACAGCAGGAGCTTGCTGCTTATTTCACTCACTGCAACCTTCAGGCACCTCACTTGAGGTTAGCATTGCAGAATGCAATGGTAACCTGCTTCAAGGCAAAGAACCTTGCCACCGCTGCTAACTTCGCTAGGAGGCTACTTGAGACAAATCCCACCATTGAAAACCAAGCGAAGACAGCAAGGCAAGTGCTGGCAGCCGCGGAAAGAAATATGACTGATGCCACACAGTTGAACTATGATTTCCGAAATCCATTTGTTATTTGCGGTGCAACCTATGTGCCAATCTATCGAGGGCAGAAGGATGTTGCTTGCCCCTATTGTACTTCACGTTTTGTGCCAAGCCAGGAGGGGCAGCTTTGTACTGTTTGTGATATTTCAGTGGTAGGTGCTGATGCTTCTGGACTGCTCTGCTCACCTTCCCAGGTACGCTGATTGAGCTATATGGGACCAGGAGCATTTTCTCAAATTTTGTTTCAGGTCAATTTTCAGCACTAGATAGATCCCTATTGTTCAGTTAATATTTTCATGGGACTGTGGTAGAAGCATGAAATAGTCAAGTGGAATTACTTTTTGCTCTTCAGCTTACTCTTTTGTTCAGTTAAAAGTGATTTTCAATGTAATAAATCAATTTCGTATCTTTGAGGGTTGTTAGTTTTTCATACACAAGAAAGTGAAAGGTTGTACTTGGATCAAATTTATGGTTATAGGCTATATATGCAAGACTTGATTTTGCATTTTTGTTTGTCAAAGTACATATTATGCTTGTTCAATCGGGGGCTTCAGTGACTTGGTTGCAAGAAACATGTTTCTTTTGTGTATTTTTTATTTGATCGGCAGTCGATGCAATTTACTCATGTTTAATCAGTTACCACCCTTATGAGTTCTTTTTCATATTGCTACTTCCTAATCCTATACCTGCTTTTAAAAAAGTAGCGGGTATGTTAAAAAGCGTAAAAAAATAATGTTCAAAAGAGTATTTTGGTAGCATTACTTCCACTTGCACTGTTAGCCACTTGACAGAGATAACTGGTTTGAACTATGGCATTTTATTAGAGTTATATATTGAGAAAGATAAAAAATAAAAAAATCCTTCTTAATTCTATCGTCAATTCAAATATATGAGAGCTAAGGGGTGCTTCTTACAATTTAGAAAGATTTTGAATGAGCAATGGCTCTCTTGGGAAGTTATGCCCTTCGATTTTGTTTAATCTCGTACTACTCCTGTCTCTATTTTTAAATTCATTCAATAAATAATGTAGGTTTAATTGCAGTTTTGGTCCTCCTATTTTAATCATTTAGCAAAATTGGTCCCCTATTTTAAAATTCGATAGTTTTAGTCCCTCTATCTAAAATTTTATATGGTGATATAGCATGTTCTAAATGGAATTTTCAAAGGAATTTTCTTACGGTTTCGTTGATGTTGATGTTCTGTCATCTTCAGATCATATAACATTTAAAATCTATCACATCACCTTTTTTTAGTGAAAAAATATGACGGAGGGACCAAATCTGTCGAATATTAAAATAGGGTGACCAATTCCTCAAAAAGATGAAAATAGGGGGACCAAAACTGCAATTAAGTCAATAATGTATTTAGCTTATATTAGAAATTGGATACATTATTTATTAAATGAACTTAAAAAATGAACTTTCTCTTATAATAGTGATTGGACGAAGTAGTTATTTTCTGTTTTCCTGAATGTATTAGATTTTCCTTTTTGACTGATAAATATACCATTCAAATGCCATAGAAAAAATGCAATCGGTTGGTCAAATATTTTCTAGCCAAACTAAGAATTGTTAACAATAATCCTAGCTAAAGAGGAGCATTTGTATTAGCTTCTCTTCTAATATGATTACAATGAAATTTGATAAAAGACAAACTGGAAAGTTTGCACTGGAAAGTTTGCAATCTTCTATAATCATTCTAAAGCATTAGGGGTAGAGCTCTTCATACGGGTTAACGTTCTTCTTATTGATTTTAAAATAGCATATCATTTGCAAATCTTAAGCCATGCCTCATTCCTAAAGCTTCTGCAATATCAGCATTTGGGATGTTATCATCGATGTTCCAAGTAGCAACAGCCATAATAAGTCCTTCATCTCCTAAAATAGAATAAACTCAATTCAGTATAAACTCATTCATAATTTACTGGATCTGCAACATCGATGTTCCATCTAGGCTGAGGATACCATATACTTCCTGTAGGCTTTCTATTTGACATAATTAACTGGTTTGCAGTCGGGTCTAGTATTATATTGTAGTTTGAGAGATACATTGCCAAAACCTTCTCGAGGTTTCTGAGATACAAAATTCCCCGTCTTCAAAACACTATTTCTTCCTTTCAAAGTAAATATGTCACAGAGAGCAAGAGAGAATATATTCCACTACTACCACCGCATGAGTACTTACAATTAGAGTAATTTGACTCTCTCGAGCCATGCAGAAAACGTGCCATTTTTTTTTTTACTAAACGTACCATTTTCTTTAGCAATATACGAAAAACCGAATTTCTAGAAGGGAGAAGCAAATCTTCCTTACTCAAAAGCAATATTGAAACACGTCTTTTAAAAAAAAAAAAATGTTAACTTGTGTCTTTGGACACAACAAATCAAATATTGAAAAAGAATTTTTGGAAGTGTACATTAAATATCTTGAAAGTTTAAAAGTTTATCTTTTTAATATAAAGTCTCTTTTTCAATTCTTTATTTAACTACTTTACTTGTGTCATGACCCACTAAAGACGCCTCTTAAATAATCTTTTTTTTTTTTTTTTTTTGTCTTAGATGAAGTGGTAATCCACTGGAAATAAACTCACACACAACTGTTAGGTCCCGGGATCGAACCCGGATCATGATGTCTGACCTTGCAATTTTGACATTTGTCAGCTAAGGTAGGACTTCTAGACAAATAAGCTTGTTTTAACCAGCACAATACAAAAAAAATTAAAACTATTAATTAAATTTAAGGGTTAAGTACATTTTTAGTCCCTATAAATTATAGGTTCGGCATGAATTTTAGGCTTATTTATATGATTAGTCCCTGTAAATAGGGGTCACTTTAATTTTAGTCCCTGAATTTGTTAATCCTTCCAATTTTGACCTGCAAATATTAATCATTTGAGTTTTGGTCCTTGAACTCATTTAATTGCTGACATGTCTCGATTTAGTTGACGTGGAAGAGATGAGTGGACAACTCACATAAAAGGAGGATGGACCGGCGAAAATGCAAGTCACAGACAAATGTGAAATGACTATGACACCCTTTCTTTAGCTTCTTCTTTCCACCTCTTCTTCATCTTCATCCCAAAGTTAAAAAATTCCAAAAAAGCTATAAAAAAAAAAATCATATCAATTTCTCCTACATCAACACTTTGGTTTCTACACTATCACGACAACTCACAAAGTTTTTCACAAACTTGAATCTCAATTCAGATTTTTGGAATTTGATTAAGCAATGATCTAATCCTAATCTAAATTCACTCACAATGTTCACAAATGTTCTGATTTTGTTTGAATCGTAATAAAAAAAAGCAATGAAGAAAAACTTTGAGCTTTGACAAAGAAAAATAACAAATTCAAATGCTCTTGGTGGATTTCTAAAGGAGCATTTGAAAAAGAACATTTTTTGATTTATGGATTTCTTCTTCACTTAGAGCATTAATTCTATAATATTTTTTTTATTATGATCCAAATCCAATTCCAAAGTAGTGAAGAAGAATATTGTGAGTGGATTTCAATTGTAACCAAATGCTCTGAGTGAGTTCTTCTTCTTCATTGCTTCGTAATCAATGTTCACTGATTTTGATTTTTGAAAATCTTTTAGATCAGAACATTTTTAATCATTATCTTTTATTATTTGAGCTTGTTATGGAATTATGTTTCCAGATTGAGATTATAAAACTGAATTATGATGATCAAACTGTGTGTGTGTGTGTGAGAGAGAGAGAGAGAGAGAGAGAGAGAGATATCAAATTAAATAGGGGGAGATGGAGAGAGAGAGAAAAAAATATAGGGCACAGGAGAGATGAAGAAGATGAAGGCTATTGTCTCGTTGAGGAGAAATGAATTGAGGGTATTATGTAATTTCACTTGAGTATGATAGAACCAGGGAAATTTTCATCCGTTCACCCAAGGGTAGGACAAAAATAGAATATCCGGCCCAAACCAGTCGAATCGTATGTGCCAAAGGGTTTTTTGTCAGGTCGAACGGTTAATGCGGGTTAAGCGGTACAAATGAAATGGTTTGGTGTGCGTTGTTCTGGTCGGTTTCGGGTTGACGATCCAGACTCAATGGTACATTTAATCCGACCAAACTATACATATATGAGTATATAACTGTAAGTATATGTCACATGACAGAGAATTTGAAGAGCTCATGCAACTTGACGTTCACAGTTCCTTCATCATTTAACCACACATTCTCTCTCTTCAACATTTAACCAAACCACCACACAACCCCGCCTCCGACCACCTCTCTCCTCCAAAGTCTACTTCCTTCACTACCAAGATGTAGCCTTTCGTGTTGGTGGTGCGACGTCTCTAGACTGCATCACCCTTAAACCCCATGGTGGTCGTCGAATCACATGGGTCTGCCTTCCTATGCCATCAATCCCTGTTCGGGTTGATGGGTTTTTTCTTAAAATGATTGATTGGTGATTCGAGATGGTATAGGATTCCATATCCGATTTTGTTTCTGTCCAATCTTTGTGTTTTTGTTCATGCTATTGATGGATTCATATCCTCATAGATCTGGATAAATTTGTGGTAAGTCCATTGTTGTTGAATTTGCACCATTAGGTTCAGTTACTAGTTACTTTATGAAACCACCGTGTTTCTCGAAGGTGGTAAAGGTTATATTTATCATTGATTATACTAACGTACGAATGTTGGTGTTTTTGGATCATCACAAATCTAGGTTGATTTGGTTTCACCATTCGGCTGTTGTCGCTCAAAAGGGTTATGTTGCTTATTGTTTGCGGGTGTTCTGAGGCAGAGAGTTGTGGTGCGTGGACCTGCTTCCGTGATGGCGGACTGGTCCATTTGCCGGTTAAAACCTATGATCCTTGTATCACTATGTTTGACTTGGACAGTGGGGCTCGAAAGAGTCGTTTAGCTTGTTGTCATTCGTTGTAGGGAGTTGATGGTACATGAACCTGCTTCTATGTTGACGGATAGTCCATTCACCGTACTGAAGACCTTTGATTATTTTAGAATTAATTAGAGGCATATCCACTTGTATTAACAGTCTAACAAGAGACAATCATTAAATGCTACGAAAATAATTTTATATGAACGTAGTAACAAACGTCATGCGACCAACCTCATTTAGTGGGATAACCCTAGTTTGTTGTTGTTGTTGTGTTAGTAAATAACTGCACAAAATGGCACTAGTATATAAACGTATTGTGGTAATATATAATGCACCATGCTAAAAGCTTAAAAATACGATAACACATTCTTCAAAACAAAAATAAGTAATTATAAATCATTAAATTCAGTGAAAGGAATCCCAAACCACAAGTTAATAACGAAAAAGCATCAGCTTGAAAGTTATGTAACTGTCAAGTTAAAGAATGAGAAAGCGGATTTGGATGGTCAGCAGTCACAATCATACACATTCATGTAGTCAACACATGAGTGACTATTGGATCAAGGTCAGACAATACATAAAGCAAACAAATGTTAATGTTTTTAAAAGATCTAAAATACCAAGCTTAAAATTTGGACTGTCTGATCTAAGATGCTGAGCTTAAAACAAGGCTCCTAGCTATTATCACAAAGATAATATGTGTTCTATATTAAGATGTTGAGTTTAACACAATCTCATAATGAGGTGTAAATCCAACAAGTGGTTATCTCAACCTCACCAGATGACCGACACATCTTCCAAAAGAACGTCTATAATTTTTTGTAGCAAATGAACGATTTTAGTCTTTGTATTTAATCCCTGTGAAAGCAAGATGACAATTAAAATTGAAGAAATATTTTGTATGGACTATTTTTTGTTTTTGAGGTAGTATGGATTAAACTTGAAATTAAAGATATGTTTAATCATAAATTTAATCAACAAGAAAAAACTGCAATAAGCGTTTGTTCGACTTCAAAATTTAATTTAAGGGCCTTATTAAGTGCATATATGTGACTCCTACAAAATTTAAATTTAATCAATTTGTAAAAAAATCTCGTAAAATTCATAAAATGAGAATTAAAAGAACAACACTGAAAATAAAAAAACTCATAACCGCAAGTATTTAGTGAAAAGCCTGACGACCCTTTAAGGAGTAAAACAAATAAATAAATAGACTAGTAACGAATTTTTCAACGTAAACAAATAAACTATGTGGAAAAAAAAATCATTCATTTTAATTGAGTTTTGTCTAGATTTTTTTTTCTTTTATAGTTGTTGTAAAGGTTAAAAGTCTTAAAATCTGATGAATAAATTCATCAATCAAATAATAATTTTGACTTTTTTCTACTAATTTTTAGTGGATAGACTTATTTGAGATATCTAAAAATGTATTACTGGGGTAGGTAAGTATATTTATGCACTTATTCATTCAATCAAACTAAATTTTTTGGAGTAGGCAAAGCTATCCCATTTCGGGATAGAACAAGAATATCACTTCGTTGTTTCTTCACATTCTGAGAATTTGTTGATTTATCAAACTCTCCCCGATCATGTTACCAATGTTATTGCCATTGCCTTCATTTTCTTCTTCATTTGCTATTGACTCCTCAAAAGTGACTCTGACCTCTTCTCCAATCTAAATTCTCTTGATTATATTCCAGATGCAAGGATTCATAATCATGGACTTTCTCATCATTGGTTTTTCTGTTTAAGGATAAATTGTGGATTAGATTTTTTGGGTGCATCCTTCTCCACAATTTTCAGTCGATCATTCGACTTGCCATTGATTTTACTGCATTTATCAATCGAATGACCAATACATGAGCAATGTTTACAAAATTATTGTATATTTTCATAATCAATATCAACAAAGAAAAGAAAACATTTTCTCTCAACTAAAATAGGTAATGTAACTTCTTAAAGAGATATTAAGGGTAATGTTAACTTGTGCCATTGGGAAGGGCACAAGATAAGAAGCCAAATGTAGAAGTTTTTTTATTGGAAATTGTGCATTTAATGTCTTAAAAGTTTCAAAAGTTACATTTCAACATAAAATTTATTTTTAATTTCTAATTTAAGATCCTTAACTTGTGCCCTTAGGGCACAAGTTAACATGACCCAAAGATTAATATCAACCAGCAAACATGTAAAGTATCCCATAGTGCGATGTTCAATGACTTCATTCAAGGATAAAGACATACATAATGCATATGTATGCATGTATATATTAAAAACTATAATTTATTTTGGATTTTTATTAAAATCTTTTAGATATTTATTAAAATGAATGTCAACACAACCAACTTTGATTATATTTTTTTATATTATTAATTAAATAATTTATATGGTCCCATTGAACAAGTTGTGCATACTCTAAAAAGATTTTACTACATAAAAAAGTATTTTAAATAATATTTGCTATTTGCTCGTAGTTTTTAACAGATTAATAATTACATTAGATATATGAATATTGGAACTTCCATAAAAAATTTAAAATGGAAAAAGACCATTAAATGTTTATATATTTTTAAAAATTATATTTACTTTAATTAATTAAAATTTATGTGATGGTGTTTTTGAAAAGACAATTGTCTCTTAATATTGTCAATGGCCAACTCCAAATTAAAGACCAATAGATTACCTAAACCAATAATTAAAAAAAAACAAATTATCATCTCTTTATTATTCATTAACCAGACCTTCTATATAAAAACAGTTGATAGTTTGTAAAATTGTAGTATTCAAAAACTCCAATTCAAATTAAAAAAAGGAGAAAAAAGAGGAATATGGGTTTCACCGAGAGACAAGGGGCTTTGGTTAGTAGTTCATGGGAAACCTTCAATCAAAACCTTCCTTTCTACAGTGTTTTGTTCTACACCTTGTAAGTTTGACCTTTGTATATGTTTTCACTCTCTCTCTCTCTCTCTCTCTCTCTCTCTATATATATATATATATTTTGTTGTCTATTATGTTTCGCAAGTGATGGTTTAAACGTGAGTATCTCTAATTGATTTTATTAAAATAGTATATTGGATAAAGCACCTGCAGCAAAAGGCATGTTTTCTTTTCTAAAGGACTCGAATGAGGTGCCTCAAGATAACCCTAGTGTTAATGCTCACGCTGAAATGGTTTTTGGAATGGTGAGTACAGCTGACACTCACAAGTTTTTTACGTTTTTCATTTTCATCATGCTAATTTTTTATATTTTGATTTTCTAACCAATTTATTAAATTTGCCTCACCTTTACATAACAATCATAACATTTTTTGCAATTTCATATTATTATAAGGAAAGACAAATGGAATTTGTCAAGAGAGAATATACATTTTAGAAAATAAAATACAAAATCATGGTCATTAATCCAAAAAACAAGATTATACTTTAATCTACTAATACATCATATGGCTATAACTTCTCAAACAATGATTATGATTAAGAAAGAAGTGTGATCAACAAATCACTTTTTAATATTAATGTTGAATTCATGCTTTGTTGTATTTGAATATAAAAATAACAAAAGACTGATATATTATTCGAATAGATAGACATACAACTTAAATTATAAAATACATATAGAATGATGTGAAAATTTAAGAAAGAAAAGTTATTAACAACGATTGTGGTATTACCTAAAACATTGTATGTTCATCTTTTGATTTATCATATTGAAATCTCTAAACCCTTGTTAATACTGACAATGTAAATACTAAAATCAATACGATATTCAAATAATATTTTATTTTCAATATTTAAAAATAATGTGATATAAATATTTGATGATGAATTTCCATATAAAAATATTTTATGACGAATGTCTATTTTTCTATATAAAATACAATCTGACATTGTTCAAAGTTCGAACAATTGTATCCAATTATATCATTATAACTTTTCTATTGTTGACATTTTTTCTTATTATAACTATAATTTCATAATATATATTTACTTTTAGGTGCGTGATGCTGCCGTTCAACTCCAAGCAAAAGGAGAAGTTGTGTTGGGAGATTCCACATTGGGGATTGTTCACACCCAAAAGGGGGTTACTGGTCCTCATTTCACGGTATGAATATCATAAAAAATGCACTCTTAAATTTAAATGTTTGAGAATGTCTTGTTTGATAACACATCAATATGTACTAAAATTAAATAATTAACGTAAAGTATATGAAGTTCAATTTCAAGATATATATGTGTGTGTGTGATGTATTACATTTTCATTGATAAAAATATGTATAATTTCATATGTTATTGGTAATGTTCATAAACATAAGAGTGTAAAAAATTAAAGATAATTTTGTTTTATAGGTTGTGAAAGAAGCATTGCTTAAAACAATCAAAGAAGCTGTTGGAGATAAATGGAGTGAGGAGTTGAGTGTTGCTTGGGAAACTGCTTATGATGAATTGGCAGTTGCAATTATAAAGGAAATGAGCTGATTACTAGATCTATTACTTATTATAAACTATCAATAAATAAAATATATTTCCCTAAAACTTTTAAAAAGTTTTTAATAAATATTCAAAAAGAATTAGTTAAGAATTTTTAAGGTATAATTTCAGTATATTTGTATAATAAGTTGTCTTCATTTTTGGAAAGACTAATGTATGCGAATTTTAATATATGGTTTATGAAGAAAAAAAAAGTTCACAATAAGCTATGTATTTAAAAATATTAAGTAAATTCAATTACAATTCAATTGTGTTCTTGGTCATCCATAGAACCAACGATTAATGTGCATGTCAGCCATACAAAGCACAAGATGTGCCAAGAATAAAATAATGATACAACTTACTTGTCAGAAAAGCATGATTACACAACTAAATTTTAAATGGAGTCACTTTAGCTTGACCTACAATTTCACAAACCATAAACATCATAGAAATAAAGCATATAAACAACAACTCAACCACCAACAATATAAACATTTTACTGATAATTATTATACTCTATCAATTACTTGTCTCACATTATATCTTGATGAAGAAAAATCATAATATTCCTTAATTTTCAAAAGGTTCTAGAAGATGCAAACCTTTAAAATTATGAAATTACCTTTAATAACATATTATCTAGATAACTACAAGATGTTCATTTTAAAAATTTCGATTTTATACATCTGGTAATTATCTACAACATATTTTGTAATTTTAGAGAGTCTAAAAAGATTCCAGGGACCAAAACAAATCTTGAAACAAAACAAAACCCTCTAATTCCAAAACCTTAGGAAAACAAACGACACTATCCGTTTTCATTTCAGTTCCTGTCTGTTCCCCCCTCTAACCGCCCCCAGCCACCGCCGCTGTCACTGCGCCGTCCTTCAACCACATCTGCACACGTTCCGCCGACGCTCTCCGACCGATACCTTGAGGTTTAGTTCCCCTTTTCTGTCTTCTACTTCTACTCCTCTTTCTTCAATGGCTTTTGATTCCGCTTTCACTGATTCCAAACCCAATTTCAAAATTAGTTGTGGAAATGATGATAATTATTATTACCAAATAACTCTAAAGCGGAATCAAAAAACCATTGAATTCAACGACCTTTTTGATGAGTTTCTGGTTTATGGTGTTTCACTCTCATGTTTTCTTTCTTCTTTGATTTCGAAATAGTTTATGGTTTTGCTATTTGTTTTTTTTAGTGAAAATGAAGAAAATGATAGCACTAGGGTTTGAAGGTTCAGCAAACAAAATAGGTGTTGGTGTAGTAACCCTAGATGGAACAATTCTTTCAAATCCACGTCACACATATATAACACCACCAGGTCAAGGTTTTCTACCAAGAGAAACAGCACAACATCATTTTCAACACATTCTTCCACTTGTTAAATCAGCTTTAGAAACAGCACAGATCACTCCACAGGACATTGACTGCATTTGTTACACAAAGGGTCCTGGCATGGGAGCTCCGTTACAAGTTTCTGCTATTGTTGTTCGCGTGCTTTCGTTGCTTTGGAAGAAGCCGATTGTCGGTGTGAATCATTGTGTGGCTCATATTGAAATGGGTAGGGTTGTAACCGGTGCTGATGATCCTGTTGTTTTGTATGTTAGTGGTGGGAATACTCAAGTTATTGCTTATAGTGAGGGAAGGTATCGGATTTTTGGGGAGACTATTGATATTGCTGTTGGGAATTGTTTGGATCGGTTTGCTAGGGTTTTGACACTTTCCAATGATCCTAGTCCTGGTTATAACATTGAGAAGGTGATTTTTCTAATTATCTGTTCTACGTTGTTTATGATTGCTGTATGATATTTGGATTGTTTTTTTGCTGTAATTTTCCATGAGTTGGGTTGTAACTTGGGAGCATGATCTGTTTCGTCTTACCTTGAAAAAAGAAATTGAATGTAATTACCATCTTTGGTTTGGGATTTCTGATATCTTAGTTTTATCCATTTCGGAATTTCAGAAAATGTGATCTATTTTTTGCTTTTGATGACAAAATTACCACTAGTTTTTTCGTGTTTCTTATTTTTGCAGATTTGTTGTTCACCGGAAAAGTGAAAACAAAAATAGTTGCTGTCTATCTGAACACACATTTAAAAAACGGGAAATAAAATGAAAATAAAGTGGCCGTTTTGTGGTTAAAAATTTAAAACATGAAAACAGAAAAGGTTCTCTCAAACCAACAGGACCGATGTTTTTTGCATGTTTTTTTTCTGTTAAAAATAATAAAATTAACAAGAAAAAACTAAATGTATAGTTTTGTCATGTTTTATATTGCTTAACTGACTAATGCTGTCATAAGTTGATCTGTCTCAATCTCAAGTCTCAAGTTGCCTTACACAGTTTCCTTATATTTCAGCTTGCGAAAAAAGGAGAGAAATTTATAGACCTTCCTTATGTTGTCAAAGGGATGGATGTATCTTTTAGTGGAATATTGAGCTATATTGAAGCAACTGCTAATGAGCAGCTAAAGAATAATGAGTGCACACCTGCAGACTTGTGCTACTCTCTGCAGGTAAATTTTATTTGAGTCGATCCCTTTTCCTCCTGGTATCTTGTACAATTGTGTTCATAATATAAATGAAACTTTGTGAGTTGATATTCATTGTTTGTTGCAGGAGACACTGTTTGCCATGCTGGTGGAGATAACTGAGCGAGCCATGGCTCATTGTGACACAAAAGATGTTCTTATAGTTGGAGGTGTAGGTTGCAATGAACGCTTGCAAGAGATGATGAGAACAATGTGCTCAGAACGTGGCGGAAGGTTGTTTGCCACTGATGACAGGTACTGCATTGATAATGGTGCAATGATAGCTTATACCGGTCTCCTTGAATTTGCCCATGGTGCGTCAACTGCACTGGAGGACTCTACATTCACTCAGCGGTTCCGAACAGATGAAGTCAAAGCAATCTGGAGAGAAGCAAATTTGGCAAAATCAAATAGTCTGGCAGACAAAACCGTTTGATTTTCAATCTTGAGGTGCGCTAGTTTCCTTGTGCACACAATTATAATCAATTTCAGTTAACTATATAAATAGTCTATTTTAATCATGTAAAGAATTTGTTTCTATTTCTATTCCATAGTCAAGGTTAGGTGGGGGAATTCCAAATACTAACAAGTTAAATTCATTTATTGACTCCTGCAGCCTTTTTTTCTTAAGTTTTGTATATGTCAAAAGGATAACATTTTAACAATAAGACTAGGGAACCAGAGCTGAATTATCTACTAAAATCACAACTAAAACAGTATTCATTCCCCCAGGATCCTACTGTTGGGAACATGGTGATTTTTTTTTTCTTTCTAATGTGCTCCTGCTAGTAGGATCCCACCAAAGATTAACACCAAAGGATTAGAGAAACGGAATTATTTGCCTATGAATTTGACTAATTAAAAGAAAAAGGTTACACTGAGGAGCTATCCTCTCCTACACTAGAATATTTCTCTAGTCAACCACTCACGAATAATCTTCCTAACCCTCCTTAGGAAAAGCTAGTCCTGTTTATAATCTACAGGACTTACAGAAAAACAGTTTTAACAATCACAGGAACTAACAACCCTATCGAATAACTAACATAACTAGTTATTGGTTTACAACGTTCCGCATTTTCCTATAGTTAATCTTCAGGATTCTGTCTCCTGTTATAGGCTCTTGTTGCCAAACAGCTCCCGCCAATTTTCCGCAATAAGTTGCTGATTTCTCAACTTTAATTTAGCCTTCCAACTAGTGCATGGGGATCTTTGTTTTGCGTGCTGAAAAACATTAGTTGTGCTCTAGGCTCCATTAATCCCAAATTTGAGTCACATTGGCAGACATTGCTAGTTACAACAACTCTCTCATAGATTCCCTTGCAGAGGTGCGTTTGAACTGAAGATGGATATTAAATCCGCAAACTATCCTCAATTTGGCTTTGGCCATCATTAGGTTTGGAATGACACCTGATTTCCACAAAGTCCATTTTTCCACTCTATGTTTCTTATTCAACAAAACCATTCGCATTAGCGGAACATCACTATAGTTGACACCCATAGTTGCTCTGCTTGTAGCGACCAACTACCTGCCTCCTGAAGCTGGTGTCCGGCGATTCCAGTGGCACTGGTGGATTGGTTAGAACCTGTGTCAGTAGGGTCTCCACATTTGCCGTTTGAAAATTGTGATCTTGCTGTTTTGGCAATTCTGCCGACATGAGTTGTTGCTTTGAGTGCAACTCTTGAACTGCACGATTGCACCCCACTTCACCATCGTCCTCATTTTCATTGGAAGGTCAGCTACCATACAAAGCTACCATACAAATAGTATAGGTCGAAATTTTTGATGCCATGCCTTCCTTCTGCCTAAACTCTATATTCGTTTACCTGCCGTCCATGCCTATAAGTTCAGCGATATAATCCTAGTAAACAAGTTTTGACTCCAAGTTGCTTGTGCCTGCCATGTTGCACCATCCTCCACAAACAATGTGGATGATACAGTTTTGGTTGATGTTCTTGTTTCTCCTCTTCTTTTGTCGTGTAGACCAAATCTTGTTCTTTTTTTTTTTGAATCGGCAAATATTATTAAACGCCATCCCCGCAAGACGCAAGGTATGGACGAAATAAGATACAAATGGTGCTGCATATAGACGGTACACCATAACCACCTAAAAACACCCCTGAAGATAAACCCACCAAAATACATCACCACCTAAAACAGACTCCTTCACAAAAACAAGCACTGTAAACACGATATCCAGCACCGCCCATCGTCACAACTCACCCCCAAAGAACACCCTCAAAATAAAACTCTCATACCCCCAACACCCAAGCTGAGCCACATATCGAAGAGCACCTAACCAAAGGATCATGCAGCTTCCATAACCTCGCGACCTCCGATCCACCGAAAGAGCACAAAACAAAAGCCCAAAAACCAACTTGAGTCAAAGAACTGACTCCCGATCTCGAATCAAAAGTGATCGGCCCTCTAGATTTTAGAACCAAATTAGCAGGGCACCCCTCGGCCCCGGAACACCAGAGAAAAACCATATCAAGTCAAACAAAGATTGTAGCTAGACCCCAACTCCCAATCTCGAAGCAAAAGTAACCGGCCCACCGAAAACCAGCACACAATATG
>Ga0315913_1003508_pt1 | contig 18854 bp, 14 predicted proteins | sample MpolsnodulesMG_FD_207736 | JGI IMG/M metagenome (GOLD analysis project Ga0315913, IMG submission 207736) | Medicago polymorpha root nodule microbial communities from Los Angeles, California, United States - small nodules | ecosystem: Host-associated > Plants > Roots > Nodule | place: USA... | reverse complement strand
TAGTTAACTACCGTTAGGGTATTTTAGTAATTTACTTGTGTTATTAAGAACTTCTGAGTGTCAAAAAAGCAATTCTCATTAGATTTTACCAGCACACGTTGGTACTAGACAAGTCAAATCTTTAAAGTGATGCTTCACTAATAAATTCTTCTTTTCTCAAGAAAATTTATTCTCCTGTTCTGAAGATTGAGACATCCTTAATCAAGGAAATCATATCCGGGATAAAAGCAAAACAGCCGCGAATGAGCAATATCCACCGGTAACGACTTAATGGAAGAGTAATATATTGGAAGAGGGCCCTTCTAGGAAAGAGACATCCTTCAATTCAATTTGCTTATTTTTACTCCTATTGTTATTTATTTGGAGATTTTGGCTATTATTAAGCTATCATCGAAGCAGCCACTTGAGTTGGCCGTATGATGTTGGTTTTTGATATTAGAGTGTGTTTCTCTATGTTCGATTTTTCTCCATATCAATTAGTGAGATTTGCTTTAATTTTAAATGAAAACACGCAAGTTGACACTAAGATTAAACAATCGAATTAATCTATCTTTAAACCGGATATCAAATCTTCAAATATAATTTACGCGAGAGTTGTGACACCCTCCCATCATATACTTTGTTGTTTGTAAAAAATAAAATATACTTTTTTTATGAAGGAAGAAAGAATATACTTTCTTGATTCCATCCCTTGCTTTTGGTGGCCAGTTCAGTTCTAAATATTGCGCTACGTTGTATCACTTATTTCACACTTTTTATTTTTGGTAGAACACTTACTTTACGGTGGGATTTAACATGCTTTTGGTGGCCAGTTCAATTCTAAATGTTGCGCTACGTTGTATCACTTATTTCACACTTTTTATTTTTGGTAGAACACTTACTTTACGGTGGGATTTAACATGGAAAATGAGGGTTGTCTCCCACCATAAAAAAGTATTTTTTTAACCATTCAATTAAGGAGGAGGAGTGCCGTTTTTATTGTGGTCTCTCCACGTTGTATTTTATTTTAACATTGTCTTCAACCTTTACTAAAAAAACATTTTTTTTAATCTCCTACACCACCGCTTCTTCAAAATAAAAAAGAACAACACACATGTTGCTTGTCATCTCTACTTGTTCCATAGTTGAATTGCTGCCACTCACACATAAACAACAACACACGTTGGGAATTTGATTTGATTTTTTTTTCCTTCATTTTCTTCTACATGAATAAATATGTTCTTTCCGAAAATAATGAAGGGGAATATCAAGACAAAAGGAACGGAAGGTCTAGGAGTATACTGTGATGCAAATTCCCACTGCAATCTCACACAAATTGAAGTTCTATTTTCTGAGAAATTCCATACCTCTTATGAAAGATTGAAAGAGATGAACAATATTTGAAATCCCAATGTTATATCTTACATAAAGCGTGCGTAGATTCAAAACTGCGATTTGTCCACGTAACCCCACCTTCCGATTGTCCACCATGGCTAAATGTAAAAGCCTTTTGTAGTTTGTTTGTATAAGATCTATGAACATGATTTTTTGTTTTGTTTGGGGTCTATGAGCAAAATCTGCAATGAATAATAATAATGTGGATTTATTAAAAATAAACGATGACAGTTAATGGACAATGGAAGAAGAAAAATGTCCACTTATGCTCATTGGCCTCAACGGGAATGGGGGAAGCTGTTTGGACGATGGTGGGTTTGATGTTATGTTGCTTGTGGCGGGTGAGTGGAGATGGAGGAGAGAGAATGGTGGTGAGAGATATTATGTAAAAAATCTAGTGTTGATAGTCTATTATTAGATTATGTTCTTCAATTGATTTAATAGTAAAAAAAATACTTTCCCGCCTTACTTTACACCCTGTCTTATAATAACGGTGGATTGATGGAATTATGTGCATTAGAAATACAGTTTGAACCTAAAAAAATACAGTTTGAAATAATGACTGAATACTCCCTCCGATGTTAATTATAAGTAAATTTAACTTTTTAAGTTCATTTAATTAATGATGTATGTGGTTCATATTGTGGACCACATACATCATTAATTGAATTAACCTAAAAAATCAAATTTACTTATAATTGACAACGGAGTGAGTATTAACTTTTATCGTAACTATAGTTTGAAATACAAAAAATTGTGTATGTAATCCTTTATTCCAAAAACAAAAATAGTATGCGATCCTTTAAATTTTACGTTTTTCAACACAGTCATTTATGTTACATTGTGTATACATCATTCACCTTTAAATTATGTTCATGTTGCATTATCATCATATACTACATTTTGTGACTATATGAACTACACATTTTGTTCAACTATAAGAGAAGAACAACATTCATGTGTCATGCATCACACTAAAGATAAATGATATATATATATATAATTTGAATCATTGCTCCTTATGGAAAACATTGCCCCAAAAGATTGGATAATATAGTTTTAAGATTTTTGAATTTGAAAATTTAGATTTAAACAATAATAAGTGAAGGGAGAATAGATATGATGTATTTGACATTTCTATGTGAGTTTTTCAATATCACAACTTTTTTTTTTATACAAATTTTGTTAAAAAAGACTAACAAAACATAATATTACATAAAAAACCAATTCAAGAATATTAAAAAAAATGGTTTTTTGGGTATCGGCTAACGTTTCTGTTGTGGGAGGAACGAGTACTCATTATAATTAATCTTAATCTTATAGCGTGGATCTAATACCTCTTGTACTTGTCTCAACTTTTGCTCAATAAAGTTCTCTTTGTCATTCAAAAATAATAATATCCGGCAAAATGTCAAATTTAAAGTACCACAGGCATAATTTTGTCTTTTGAAATATAAGTGGTGTATGCAACATTAGTGTGATACTTCAATTTATATAAAATAATTAATATTAAGAAAAATAAAATGACGTTAATTTTTATTTTTTTCATTAACCCTCCGGTTCTCTCAGGAGAAAGGGGTATTCGTAGTCGAGAGTTCAGCCTTAGACAAGAATTATTTCCTATTACTATCCCTAACTAAAAAAGTTTTATTAGATAGAAAATTCCGTATCTTTTTTTTTGACAAAAATAAACGATATTCATTCATTCAAATTAATGGAGTACATCGATACAATACAGATCCAAATTCGCTAAAAACAAAAGGGATGAATCTGTGAACAAACTCACAACATCCATGTTAATAACATAAAACGGCAAAGTACCTATGCCTACAAATATGACTAATATGACTATATTAAAGTCTCCGGAATATTCATGTCTCCGGATCTGCAACGTTGACGATGCCAAAGTCATTGTCATTGATCGGATCTGCACTTGCTCAAAGCTAATCTTTCAACCTAAATCAAATAAACACCGCACTAAGATGGGAAATCAAAAACTCACCGCACAAAGACGGGAAATCAAAACAAACAGAGTTGTTCAGAGACGACGAAATCACAAAAACAAACGAAAGAAAACAGAAAATATGTGAAACCACTTATTCAATTAGGATGCAAGGAAAAACAACTCGGAGGAGTGAGTTTTGGGTCAAATTGACCCTAAATCACCCCTATGACAAGAAGAATAAGAAGAAGAAAAAAGTAACGGCTAGGGTTTGAGAAGGAGAGAAGAGAGAGATATATACAGAAAATTCCGTATCTGACATCTACTAAATAATCATCATGGCTATAACTAGAATTTTCACTATTGTTTTTCCAATTATTAATAGTATTATCCATATCAGTTAAAATGGATGGATCTTCGTTTACACTGTTTCAATAGAACCAAAACTGTCTATTGATTTACTTAAACCACACATGTATTCTAAACCCCTATTGATCATCATTGAATTGATCATCATTGAATTGAACCACCACGTTTCGATAGAGTTTTTTTCCTCTATTTACATGAAAATACAATAGATGAATAGTCATTTAAGTATAAATCACTAGGATTAATAACTGATAATGACTTGACCAAAAAAAAAAAAAAACTGATAATGATAATAACGAAGAATCAAATTCGGGTTCTCCTAAACGATTCCTTTTGCTGAACCTCATTAACCACATGAACTCAATTGTTTGGTTAAACGATGGTTATCTCATTACTACTTACCAATTGATTTTCTTCTATGGTCAATAATCCCCAATTTTACAAAATTTATTACTTCCAAGTTTACATTCGACTCTTAATTATCGCAGATACAAAGACAAAGTGCTGAAGAGTTGTTATTGAAGGTAAGGGAAAGAAGAGAAAATGAGAGAGAATGACCAAGATTTTAGTTTTTTTTTTTTTTTTGAAGGTTTGGATGGAGATTTGGGTTGTGGGTGATGAAGACCTAGAAGAAGAAATTATTAAAATCAATATCAATAATTAATAAAGTTAATTAGGTAATTAATAACATGTTTTGAAGAGTTCTTTCAAAAACATGTTTTGAAGAGTCGATAAATATATACCTAGTCACATGTGAAACATCATTTTATGTCTACTTTAGCAACCAAAAAAATAATAGTAATGAGACCATTTTAAAAATGTTTTGAAGTTGCAAGTCAAATTGAAAGAACAATATTTCCAGACTAAAGTGACTCCTAATTGTCCTATTTTTTTTTAGAGGATCCTAATTGTACGTGGATCTTTGATGAAAGTGTTGGGTGCAATTGCACAACCTAAGTTGTATGCAAGTGTGCTGCTGGTTGACACCCTCCACTGTCAGTGTCACTTCCTAGTACCTTTGACCACCACTATAGTCGCCATCGTTGTAGTCCAGAACCCTTCCGTCATCGTCACAACAACCACCTAAAACCCTCTATCCCTCCACCATACCATCGTACCTACTAGTCAAATACTTTTATCACCATTGTCATCATAACTCGATACTCTTCATTGCCGCAGGCACTGACACATTCGCCAATCGTTTTTAGGGAGGACTAGGGAGATATAATATTTATAAAATTTATGTTATTTGATTCAATTTTTTTGGAGGGGAAGCGAGAAGAACAAAGAAGATGTAGAGGAGAGAGTAAAGATCATTTCCACTTATTTAGAAAAATGGACATATTATTGTATACCCTAAACTTATAGTAATGGACATGATCTTTTACTCCAAAGGAGTATTGAAAATATTGCAGCAAATAATGAATACTATTAATGTGCCACTGCAACTGGTTCATCTCAAGTGTTTATTAGGAATGAAGAGGAAACTGAGAGAGGCATTTAGAAGAAAAATGATGAGAAGCATTACAAATAATTTGGTTTCGAATATTGGCTGCAATAATAATAGAGCAACACACCATGCCAATGCACCCCATCCTGATCTATACCTGACTGCAATTGCACAAAATAAGTATTATTTATATATTGAGATCCTATACATATATATCATCTGAAATTCTATTTAAAAATATATACAAAGAAGCTCCTCCACCACCAAGCATGACCAACAAAGAGAAGAAATAAACTTGGTCTAACTAAGCATTGCAATAAACCAACCAAGTAAAAAGTAGTGATTCCCTTCACAAACTAAGATATTTGGAAAATTGGATGTGTTAATTGGTTTTAGCTTTTTGTAGAAGCTAAAAAGTCATGAATTTGAAATATTCATCATTTTGATGCCTTTGCCAAACAGACAAGTACTATGACTTACTGAAATCAAACCAAAATGTCTTTTGAATTTGCTCCTTCAAAGTAGGTGGAGAAGAGGGACGCGACCCTGCATCGATGAGGAATGACTTCAAGTGTCTAGCAAATTCTTTGGACTTTTCAATGTTCAATGCATGCCCTGCATTCTTGATGACCACCATTTGAGCATTTTCACCTATATGCCTGCTCCAAAGAGAAAACAGGTCCATGCTAACTAGTTTAATTCGAAGCACGTTTTCAATGAAAATTATAAGCAGAAACATGAACTTCCACCGAGTTGAAATATCACCTTTTTAATCTGGCGCCTAATTCCAGAGGGAATATCTGATCTTGCTCTCCCCACATGATTAGAGTCGGTTTCTTCAATAAAAACCCAAAATGTTGTCAATATTCAAAAGGTGAATCATATAAATTGTAATTTACTGGCTGGTTTGTGTGTGTGTGTGTGTCAATCAATGTCCTGATGCTTCTCTCTCTTTTATGATAATCAAGATAATGTAACTGCATCGCACAGTTTTCAATCTCGACCATCCGATCTCAAAATAACGGCCAGGATAATTTACAGCGTGTAAACATGTGCTTCTCTTGCAGCAACGAATCTGAGTCCAAAGTAAACAATGTACTAAGCCTATAATCAAAGATGTTCATGTGATGTGACCAAGGAAAAAATGATCTAAAAAGATGGTAGACTGTAGTATAAAAACTAAAAATGACTTCATTGTAGGTAAAAGGATGTGGTCGAGAATTTGGCAGCTGCAGGTGCTGAAGCAGATTCGCATTTTCATTTGGTTACTGCAACATGATCGGTTGACTAATACTAGTAGAAAGCATCACATGCATTTGGGAGAACCATATTGTTTTCATTGAAATGACATTGAGGAAACTACATTACATGTCTTAAGAGACTGTTCTCTAAGGATGGAAGTTTGGCTGAATTTATTGAGATTGGAGTGCAGCGAATACTTTTTCAATTGCAATCTCATGTCTTGGATCAACTTAAATATGGAGGCAGAATTGGGATGGCACAAGGAGGTGGTGTGGACTGGTGTTTGGGCCACGACTTGTCGTGCAATATGGTTTTGGAGGAATAAATGTCATCATGATGAAAACTTCATTTATTCATTAAGACCGTGGCTTGATGTGGTGATGAGGGTGAGATCCTATGATATTGCAAGTAGTAAAGTTGCTACTTTGAAAAATAATGCAGTAACAGAAAACATTATGTGGTGTCCACACAAAGGGGTTGGGTGAAATTGAACGTGGATGGGGAAGCAAAGGGGACCATGACTGCAGGCTGTGGTGATGTCTTACGAGGGGAGCACGGTGAGTGGTTGTGCGGTTTTTCCAAATATTTGGGGAGTTGTAGTGTGTATATTTCGGAGCTTTGGGGAGTGTTGCTTTGTTTGGAGTTGGCTTGGACTTGTGGTTTCAAACGAGTTGATCTTCAAATGGATTCCAAGGGTAAATACCCTCAATTCAAGAAGGACATGGAGTGATAGAGGTTCCAGGTTAATACAACACATTCTTCATTGGTTGGAAAAGGATTGGGAAATGAAAGTGTGCCATTCAAATTTCAAATCACGAAGCTATTTTTTGTGCGGATGCTTTCGCATCTATGGGTTGTGAAGGTGGTAGTTCAGTGATGATATATGAGCAATGGCCAGCTCATATTAGGCAATTTACTTTTGCTGATGTAACAAGTCTCAACTCCTCGTCTAATTAAGGTGTAATTTTCTTTTCAGGCTTCAGCCCTTTTTTTATCAAAGAAAAAAAAAACTAAAAAATGTGTTTGGATTTCAGTTTGAAAGAAAATTATGGAGTCAATTCACCAGGAGAAATGGATTCACTCAAACATAAGTTTGTGCTCATTCAAAACAAAAATCCAAACACAATCGAAGACAGCGACATCAATGACAGCTGAGCAGCGTCTACTAGGTTGGAAAGCTAGAGGTTTAATTTAAAAATAAAGAAAGGCTATATTTTTAAGACATAATCAGAGGACATAAGTAAACAGTATATATATATATACCTGTTTGATCTTTGGAAGGTTGGAAAGTTGTCTACCTTTTAATATTGCCTCAAGCAACTCTCTCTTCTGTTCAATGTGATCTGTGCACATCACCTGTTCAAATTAATAAGCACATACATGAAAAAATCATCATTGGAGTAATGTGATATAAACCAGTTGATCTTAATCTATAAAGCACCGGCACACGCCACACAGACACCGGACATGACACTACAACAGTAAAATTTGAGTAAATAAAAGAAATTGATTGTAATAGAATGTATAGGTCTCGAACATCAATACGAGTTGGACACCTAACATGTCTTCAATCAGAAATCAGAAGTGTCGGGGCTACATATAGATCTTGATTATCATAAAAGAGAGAGAGAAGCATTTGTACATACACGTATGAAATCTTCAAGGAACCAAGAAGGTACAACCCTAGCAGGCCTAACAAAAGACAACCTCATCAATTCCCTAAGCTTATCAGGAGTTTGTGGCAACAAAATACTACAAGCTTCTTCTAAAGAAGAAACCCTAAACAACCCATTTTTCATATCAATCTCCTCCAAACAAACACCAGCACAACACAAAGCCAACTTCTCCACCACCTCAGGAAACTGAGCAGCCAAACTATACCCTACAAACCCTCCATAGCTTATACCAACCAAGCTCAATCTATTCACACCATGAGCCTCCATGAGCTTCTTCAAACACAAAGCTTGAAAAGACTCTGTCCTCTCTGGCCTTGAAGTGAATGATCCACCAAAGAAGAGAAGATCAGGCACATATAAATTGAACTGTCTTATGAAATGGTGAAGATGTTCACCATATTGCCACATTGCATTGGCGCCAAAACCATGAACAAGAACAAGAGATGGTTTACATGGGTTGTGTAACTTAGGCACCCAACAATGCATGGTGGTTCCGTCGCCGAGATCGGTCACAACGGACCGGAGACCGGCGACGGTGAAGGAATGACGGTATAACCAGTCTCTTGAAGCGGCAAAACTGATGCATTTTGAAAACTTAGACAACATAGGAAGAAGAAAATAATAATAACAAAAATGAAACTTTGTATGATAAATGTGAATGTTTATGAAGAATTTGAAATGGGTTTTGAAGAAATTCAAATGGGTTTGTTTATTTTATATGATGATGAGAAAAAGAGGAAAAAAAGTATTTTTGGTAATTTTTTAAATTTGCATTATGCATTCATAGGATTGATAGATGGATGAATATGGAAATTGAAGACGGTGAGCAAAGATGAGAAGACAAGGCCAACTCAACACAACATGCATTTGGAATGCAATGTTTGCGGATTGTCTATTTATGAAGCGGTTACATGATGCATCTTCTTCTATATTCCATTTTTTTAATATGTAAAAACAAAACGTATAAAAACAAGAATAACATGGACATCTCACATCTCTAATTTAAACTTTCAAGGTTAGATAATAACACCTGTCCCAAAACCAACATAATAAATTATGGATGTGGCGTCTATAAACTTCTAAAGCCAAGTTCCCACTTCCCGCTTCTCCATCAAGTCGTATGCCTAACGTTAAAGTTTTTTTTTTAACAATTTCTAATGTTAAAGTTACGGTGGAGGAGATATGGCATCTTCCTCTCTAAAGGTCCTAGAGTATTGACAAATTGTTTCTCCTGACAATTTGCTCTCTTGGGCTCTCTAACAATGGTATTAGAGGAGATGGTAAGTATTTCTATGCCCTAATTTAATTGAAAAAAAAATGTCCAAATTGCTATGCAAAAGATCGTGATCAAAGTTTGAATCCTTACTCCTCTATTGACGTGTGTGTAAGTTTTCAATGTTTATTTTCTTTACATCAATCTACCAAAAGAGCATATGGTAAGTAGCGTGTTTGAGGAATAGATTGTTCTCGAATAGAATAACTTGAAGAAAAAATAATTGCACCTACTTGTGTGGCTAAAACAGAAATTAAGTAGCATAAAACAGAAATTTTGCATTGAAAAGTAATGTTAAAACTTTTAAAATATTGAATACACAGTTTCAAAAACTATTTTTGCAATTGGTTTATTAACATGTCATAAGGATACAATTTAACATTGCCCTTAAACTATGAGTTCTTTCCACCTCGGTACCAAAGTCAAGACAAAATATCATATCAATCATTGATAAAAAAATAAATAAAATAAAAAAAAGACTGATGTTCTATTGAAAAGAAAAGAAAAAAAATATTACACAGATAATAAATTATAAATGTGTTAAGATATCATTATTATTAGGTATAAGTTATGACAATAAGTTTACTTTATTAAATTGCTCAAATTAAAAGTTTCCTCTGTTAAAAAATTAAGAATTGCTCAAAAAAAAAAAAGTTTACTCTATTAATACAAGTAATTTCTAGTATAATCACTTGTGGTGCCTGGTGTTGTGATGGAAGCCTTAAATGGCAATATAAAATGGATAGCAATAAATATGTTAAATAATCTTCTGCAAAACATTAAACCACTGAAAAGTGTATCCAAAAAACTACAAGATTCCATAAAAATCAAAATTACTGTGCTTTTGGGTTGCCTTTCTTGGCACCCTTTTTAAAAGGCTTCTTCTGAGTTTTCAATTTGCTGTTAGTTGCTGAAGCCTTCGATTTATCATTCCTTCGGTTTTTCTCCTTCTTCACATTGGTCACTGTGACAGCCTAGAATGCAGAGAGTACAATTATGAAAAGAAAAAATAACAGCTAGTAAAACTTTATAACAATTGAAATCAATGTCACTAGTTACTTAATAACTTGAATGTACCTTGTTAACATTGAGTATATCATGGTTATTCTTGGACATGATCTTGTTCAATATATTTTCAGTTTGCTCCCTCTCCTTTGATCCTACCCCTGTTCCTTCTGCTACCGGCAGGAACTAGATGAAAAGATAACAAAGGAAGCTAATCAGTCAATTAAATGAAAGTTAACTGTTTCGACAAATAATTATTTACAAGGTTAAGATAAACTGATTTCTGTAAGAGTACCGTACACACCTTTCGATTCTTTCCTTTATGTTTTGGAGGCTTTTCGCCTGGCAATTTTTTGTCAAACTTCCCACCACTAGCTGTGGCAGTTGAGGCAAAACCTGCTACACTGCCTAATTCATCCTTGGTAACCTTCTTTTGTGGTGCGTGGGTTCCTGTTATAGGCAAAGATGTCGCGGCCAACTGAACATGGCTGCATGGTAAATTGTTTAGAATTAGAGCCCAATTCCACTGTAATTGTTACAGGTGTAAAAGAATGCAAAGAAATCAGAGAGATGTCACAACTAGTTACACAACAGTAGATAACTGTTGGTAGTTATTTAGACGATTAACACAGTTCTTTTCAACTTCTTCTGTGACTGTTTGCAGCATAATGTGAGACAACAAAGGATCTAATTAACATAATTATGCACTTACGAATTAATGAAGCATAGAAACCTTATGGATAAAGTTAAAATGAAGTAGACGCGTAGTTACTCATAATTGGTATTTCTAGCATTGATATATACAAAACTTCGCATTGTTCAGAGAAAAAATTTAAAATTCTTTATGGAGAACTCTTACAAAAGAAACAATCATGTGATTATTTGCAAATCTAGTTAACAAAGGAACTAATTAACATATTTACGCACTTCCGAATCACTGAAGCATAGTAACCTTATGGATAAAGTTAAAATGTCTAAAGTAGACGTATAGCGACTCATAACTAATATTTCTGCAAAACTGTTGAACAAACTAAGGAGTTTTCACATAGTTCAGAGGAAAAAATTGTAAATTCTTTATGGAGAATTATTACAAAAAGAAACAAAATCATGTGATTATTTACAAATCTATAGACTGGATAAGCTTAATGTATGTTCAACCGCAATTTATGATAGCTTCACCCTATATAGGCTAAACTGCAATTAAGTGGACCCAGTACAAAGTAATTGATAGCTCCTAGAAACTCATTATTAATAACATTGCAGATACAACTAGCTCAGATAAAGTGTTCAACAGAAAACAATGCATGGATATGTCAAGGTAGGGAAAAAGACCAAATACATATGTAAGTATACAAATAGCAATGGATCAAAACTCTCCAACAAACTTGTAAAACAGTAAACACTATGATTGCAACAGATAAATGACACCAAGCACAAGCAGATGATGTATAGTGGATAGAAATAAATAGAATGCAACGAAAACCTCAAGGCTAGTTATTGGAAATGGTTAAGAGAGTAACCTAGGTAAAGCCCCAAACTTTGCAGCGTTTTTCAAATTCTGTATCCGATTTTTCTCATTTTTATCAACTCTTCCCCTTTTGTTTTCTTTTCTCTTGGCAAAAGGATCCTCGTCTGGATCTGCAAAATGTAACAATACCATTAACTATATAGCACTACATAGAAAACTGTAAAAATGTGAAGTTCAAGTATGAATTTTGTATGCAGTCATGAAAACTTTTAATGTTAAAATAAGTCTGAAAAATCATAAGAATAGAACAAGTGATTCCCGTAACATTTATAAATAGTTTGAATTCAATACATGTAAACTTCAATCAAAGTACTTGATCTAGATTATCACGCACAAGAATAATCATCTCTAAAATGCAGAATCAAATACAAAATTGACAAATTACCCAAAAACAATAATAACAAAAGTAACTTATTCCAAGTTTTGAAGTCCTAACTGATGGGTAAAACATTGAATTGCATGAATACTACTCTTGAAAGCTCATTATGGTTAAGCATAGTGGACGATCTGATACTTTTTTATGGTTCCTAATTTAGATGTTAGATCTTTAAACATGCCAAAGGAAATCTAACTCAATGTCTATATCAATTTGTAATGCTTTAATACACACTTGTTAAATAGGTTTGGCTCGGATGAAGTATCTAAAGTTAAAATTGAAAACTATTTCCAAGTTGCCCCCAACAGCAATAATCAAAGGTTGAAAAGAAGGGTATCCATGTCTCATTTTTCAACCAGCCCAGGTTCGAGATTAGGGATTGCATGTGGAATTACTTACCGTCAGTAGGTTTAGCCTCAATAATAGGAATAGCTTCTTCATCATTGGCACGATCATAGCCATGCCTGCGTTTCCAGGTTCCAGATTGTTCATCATAAACTTGTTTATCCTTGTTCCGATTAATAATGCCTGCATAACAAAAGTTCAGTAAGTAATAAAATAATTTTCTTGTTCTTGGCAACATGAACAAAAGAGAGCACAGCTAACCTTTTTTCTTGGCAAACTCAGTCCATTTAGTAGGAGGTTGTGGCCTTGGCAGCTGAAAAAATAATAAAATAAAACATAATGAGACAGGAATCAATAAAGAAATATCTGATATTATAAATAAGAAATTAGTAGGGTTAATACATGTTTTTCTCTAGGTAATCTGGTGGATGGAGCAGGCAATTGAACAAGGGGACCTTCAACATCTTGAGTAGAGGGTAAAATAAAGAGAGAATCAGCGATAGCTTGAACTAACTCAGTGCCTTTCTGTAAACACTCTTTCACCAATTCAACCCTAATAGATTGATAACAAAACATGTATCAAAGATTGAAAAATCAAAATCAAAATTGAAGTGGCGGCGCGAGAAAGAAGAAAGGAGAGGTGTACCTGGATTGTTGACAAGGGTATGAATGATGAGAGTCGAAGGCCATTAGATTACCGAGGTCAACCTCGAACAAATTCTTGGATTCCATCTCAATCTCCATTTTCTTTCAGAGTTGAAACGGAACAAATCTAATGAGTGATGAGTAGTTAACCTAAACCCTAAAATGTGATTTTTTCGTATTCGTATTCGTATTCGTATCAGAAATAGATGAGAATGAATTGTAGTATGTTTCCGGTTAGGTATGTGGGCTGACCCGCACCGTGTGCAATGTGGGCTGACCTACCTGTTTAACCCACTTTTCATAACTAAGCACAAAGAATTTCTTTTCTCACCCTCCAACCTTCTCGTGCACCCTATTCAGATTATAAAATCTAAAGAAACAAAAATTGTGTATGGTGCGCAAGAAATTAATAGAAACAGGAGTCCGCATATTCATTGGTACTGTTGTTTTAGAGGATAAAAATAGTTTTTTTTTTTTTTAAATCTAAAAAAACTACTATTGTTAATAATTTTATGTTGTAAAAAAAATGTTACAAATCATCATACTTAAAAAGAACTTCAATACTACAATTATAGTGGATAAAGTGTAGTTAATGTTTAAAAATAAAAGTTAGAGAGGTCTCAAACTAACTCACAGATCTGCAAATTTAAATCACATAAGGGTAAAACATTTTAGTTCCTAATATTTTATTTTTGTTTCCCATAATTACATTCCATTGAATTTGAATGTGTATCATATTCGAGGTTGGTCAAACAATAAATTTGGTATCTCTCTCAACTAAAATTCAATAATAACTCATTCTACCATATACAACCCTTATTTGGTATTTAGTTCCTAAATTTATAAGTAGTAATTTAATCTTTTAAATTAAAGACCATCCTTCATGTTATGCATCTGTTGAATGTAACACTATAATTTAAATTTATCAACAAAAGAATACCATAATTTAAAACTATTCAATACAACCATTTAAATATAAATTATGTTGATGTTGTTATTTATCTGTCAATTTAAATGAATGAATATTTTATTTGTCTTAAAAAAAACCACACCAAACATGCCGTAACTTTTTATTTTTTTGGAATGCATGCATTAATTTATGGTACTAAATTGTTATTATGTAAGTTAAAATTACTAAATTTTTCAACCCTTTAACTAGAAATATTCATTTACTAGTTTATTTTATTTTTTTACGAAAATAAACTTAATGCATTTCATTCATATGTTTGGTGACCAGCTAACAAGTCTTGTGCTGAGCTAGCTCGTAAGCAACTCAATTAACTTATCTCCTAATATAACTAACCTCATATTCTATTTCTATCATGATATAATCTTTCGATCAAAAGCTCTGGACCACCTGTAAGCAACCGGTCTTAATCTGCACTTGTGTGAGATGCAAGTCCTGCAGCCATTTCAATGTCTCTAGCAAGCCTGCTGCCTCTGCTTCCTAGACATCAGGTTTAGCTTCCAATTTCTTTGTAAACGCTGCTACAGATTACCTTCATCATTGCTAACACACTTCTATGCAGAAGAAATTATCCTCAGTATATCATGCTTCATCAATATTACATTTGACAGTTCCGCGTCTCGATTTTACCTAGATGTGATTTGAATCCAGTGCAACATTCTGAGGCGGAGTCCTGACTTTATTCTGCCCCTAATACATTGTACCCCCTCTTTGATTTAACCTCTCTCGTATGCGTAGTACATTAAGCATCACTCTCCATAGAAAAGATTTACACGGTTTGGATCTGTAAACTCAAGAGAGTCTTTCAATCCCCTTCCTCTCTAAGGTGTGTGTTACCTACAAGAACTTCCATGATGTGATAATATGTTGCGTTCACTGAATATTTACCCTTGTTGCATCTCTTATATATAATCTGGTTCACGTGTTTGCTAACACTGCTCTGCTTTTGTGCTTCTGCTCCTGCTGCTTTTCTCTGTTTTTTGACACTTCTATTTGTTCCTGCTAAATAAATTAGGAGCTTATTTGGGATTGAAGCTAACAGTAAGTGGAAATTCTGGTTTAGCAACTAATTTTTGGTTGTACGTTGTTATAACACGATTTTATCTAAAACTCATCACTGCAACAACTCATAGAATGCATAATATAGTTACTAGTTCTAAATAATTGAATGCATGTTCAAATGCCATTTACATTGTCGAATGTCAGAAAACAGAAATCAAGTTAAAAATAACTTTCCAATATACAACAACACACACTTGCAATATAAGAAACATAGTCACTTATATTATAGCCGAGGATCAAGTTACTCAAGCTAGAGCCACTCATGTATTCCGATTCCCATTGTCAATATAAAAACCAATGTTCATCTTCACACTGCTTCATGTTATAATGCAAATTACAAAGAAAAATGACTGTCAATCTACACATAAGAAATCAAGAAATACTGAATGATACCACCTAATGGGATTGAAGAGCTTCAAATTGAATTTTACATAGGAAAAAGGGCAAACATATGTTGCATAAAATTTCAAACTGATAAATTGATTTTCAAACAAATGTAAGGACTTGTATTTTCACTTGAAACGAACTACAATGCAGGAAATGTCATCCCTGCTCTCTCTTTTCAATGCCTCTGCAATTAGTTGTTTAGCTGCCTTTTGTGGATCTTTTATCTTCAATGTAATATCAACTGCCTCTTGGTTTGCCATTACCTGAGAATTGTAATGAATTGAGACTCAAACTCAAGTACAAAGATGAATAATAATTTTAGAAACAATTACGGACACAGAAGATAAATTTAAGGTTTTACATACCTTCCATAGACCATCACTAGCAAGTATCAAGAGCTCAGTGTCTTGGTCGATATCGTCGGGTTTTACGTCTGGATCAGATCGCAAGTGTGACTTCAGGTTTCTGTCTCCGAATGCTCGAGCAACTGCAAGCTGTCCATTCACTCTTGCAACATCTCCTGATATAACATCCACAAGCGAGAAAGTTCAGAACACTCGACCAAAAAGGATTTAGCATCAATGTGTGCCAATGTTGGGTCTCTACCAGCTAAATAAACCTTATCATAAGTTTAAAATTTAGGTTGAGTCTAATTCAACTTCAAAATATTAGTGAATGATGTCTCCCACTTATAAATATATTATAGGTCATATCATATCTAATGTGAAACTCAATATATTCCCCCTCACGCTAGGACTCAATATCAGAAGTGTGATCCGAGTGGTTGATAACAGATAGTTCGCTAGATCTAAGGTAAGCTCTGGTATCAACTTAGAATTCACAAAACCGACTTGTAAGGTTTGAGATACCTCCCAATTACCAAAAAAAAATAAAAAATGGGCCTTATAACATCCAATGCAGGACTCAAATCAATAAGATTAGGAAGTTATGGTTATTGGTTAGTGACATTTTTGCTTACATTTGTCAAACTATAGCACCCCTTTATTCTCTAGCATATAGCTATATCAAGTTGGGCTTTTTGAGGCAACACAATAAATCCAGGCCAATTTTCTAAACAAGTGAAGCTCAGGGTATGTCACAAATCAGAGCATGGTTAAACTGGGACTAAACATGGATTCCTACATGGTCCATGACTTCTCAAGACGATTCTACACTTCATGTCATAGGCGGTAATTTTACTTTCAAGTTTGTTATTTGAGTGCACACTTTATGAACCATAAAGATGTACAAAGAATGAATATCAAGTTATCAACAAATACATCCACAGGTTTTTCATAAACAATTGAAAGGTAATCTCTGTTGTAGCATAAGACTTCAATTTGATGTTTTTGTAAACAAAGTAAGCTGTGACACCTTATAGAATGACAAGATGAATCAAGCATTGAACATGTACGTAAGTAATATCTCATAAGACATTAAGGTTTATTAAAGAACCTGGAAGGTTTGAGACAAAACCGCCTTTATTCTCGATGATGCGTCTTTCAGTATTTGGCTCGTGATCAATACTCATCTGTATAGCCACACCTTTCCTCGACAGAACTGCCCGTGAATCTCCAACATTTGCTATCCATAATTTCTGATTATTTATTAGAATGGCAGTCACTGCAGTCGATCCTCCTCGCCCCAAATCAGGACTGTGAGAAAGAATAGCCTGATCAGTTGCCTCATAAGCTTCGATGATCGAACTGTTTGGATCAGTCCAGAAATCCTCCTACCATAACCAATCATAACTTAAGAGTGAGATTTTCAATTCAAAAGTAAAATCGTTCCAAAAGACAATACAAGGTATAACAGAAAAGAATGGAAAAACTCACTTCCTTCAAGATATTAGAAAAGAGATGTTTTTGTAAATAGGCAGGCACGGTATCACCCGAGTGTCCATCAAATATAGCAAAAAGTCCTAACTCTCGGCCATTGAACTGGACAATTTTTGCAACGTGAAAGTCCTCCATTGTGTGGTCTTGTGTCCCTTCAACTAAGCAAAAGCCATACTTAAGAGGGCATTGAAGGCTCTTGCCTTTGCCAGAGCCGCATAAAGAACGTCCTCCAACACCCTAAAACGTTGCAAGTTAAAATACAATAACAACAAAAGAATATACCACTTTTAACAAATTACTAGCATTACAAGAAATGTCAATAGATACCACATAACATAAATGCAATGCAAGGAAGTAGGAAACTGTCAATAGATACCACACTCATTAAATAAATAACAGAAACACCCTAGGTAGTCAATATTGGTTAAGCCTCCAACATAAAATGCCACCACACCAGTACATCAACCAAAATATAATATATGGAGCCAATCCAAGATGAAAGTAAAACATAGCTGAAAATTAGACAAACTTAAAAAATGCTTAAATTTAGTTGGTATGATCCAACCTATGAAGCATAAACACAGACACGGACACCGGACATGTCACTTACACAGACACGCCGGCACCGGTAGTTTGAATGTGGCTCATGTGTTAATGTCATGTCGCGCACCAGACACACCTTCAATCTAAAGTGACCGTGCTACATAAGCTCACATCCGTGTCAATTGTTAACCTCACACAGCATCCACTACTATTCTGAAGTTGCTGATTCCAACAAAAGCATAAAAGAATCCCAGGTTTCAATTTTGTTCATCAAGTAAGCTAATAAAAACTAAATTTGGGACAATCCTCAGATCACCAAAACTTAACTCTAACGTTGAGAAACTGTATATATATTCCAAAGACAAAAGAAAGAACAAAAACACAAAAAATAATCTACCAAAGAAACACAAAATAAAAGTCAAAAAATCATCACCTTTCGGGAAGAGTTGAAGCAACAGAGACTATCCATTTAATTCAACTCTCTCTCAACATCTACTTCTTCAGCTAATCTTCAAAACCAAACTTTCCAAAACAAAATCAAAAAAATCCACAATTTTCAAACACCTCTGAATTTTCACTCAGATGATAATTTTCAAGACCCAGATGATCAATTCAGTGAAAAACTCACTAACCAATCAAAAAAATTAAACTTTTTTCCTAAAAAATGAGAGGTAAGATCTTTATAGGAAGTGGGTGGTCACGGATTTTGCCGTTCTCTTGCGGAAATGAAGAGAAAAAGACAAAACAATCACTGATGAGAACAGAGAAAAGCTTATTCTGAATTTCTGATAGAAACTACAAAAGAGCTTATTAATAGGAACGAATTTGTAAG
>Ga0315913_1003506_pt1 | contig 18860 bp, 7 predicted proteins | sample MpolsnodulesMG_FD_207736 | JGI IMG/M metagenome (GOLD analysis project Ga0315913, IMG submission 207736) | Medicago polymorpha root nodule microbial communities from Los Angeles, California, United States - small nodules | ecosystem: Host-associated > Plants > Roots > Nodule | place: USA... | reverse complement strand
CGGACAAAACCAAGAGAAAACTAAGCACCATGACAGCAATGTTATTCACATCACATATCATATACATGTTCTAAGAATTTCATTAATTAATATTTGAAGTGTCATAGTATGAACACCATAATACCTTAAATTCTCTCTTTACATCATACAACACATTTCAATTTTGAAATCCTAATTCAAATATGGCAACCATAACATGCTTAATGTATGATCATGTATAATTCAATTGGTCTAATCAGAATGAAAAAAATAATAATCTAAAGGATTGAAGATTAGTCCTTGAGTCACAAACAAATACTCTCTTCAATCACATTTATAAACAATTTTTACTTTTTCAGATTCATTAAATAAGTGATGTATTTGGACTATATTATGTTTCAGATACGTCAATTATTAAATGAATTTAAAAAAACAAAAATTGTTTATAAATATGACTAGAGAAAGTATTCTCTTTTTAGGTTTATAATATAGTCTAGATAAATTAATTATTCGATTAACTTGAAAATAAAATATTTATTTATAACAGTGACCGAATGGATTATTTGACATTCAACATTAATGAGTAATGCTTGGATGCTTAATTTTAGATGTTCAAAATTATCCCAAACATCATAACAGAAATGTCAATTATGGAGGAAGCATATAGTTGGCTATATATTCACAACTAAAGTGAACAAAAATAATAAATGGCACACCATGAGGTTGAGTGTTGACTAGAACTATTGTTAACAGTAGTCAACCCAAGTCCTTTTTGAACTTTCAAATTATAATCCAATTGTGTGGTGTATACATATTATTTTCAACCTAATATTTCTTTAAACCCTAACTTTTTTTTTCCCTAAACTACTTCACCATCCATTCCTAAATACATATCGTAGTCAACCACTTCAAACATTTTTATTTTTAGAGGAACCATTTGACACATATCAATACACAATTTTGATTATTAATATTTTTAATTATGTAAAATAAAAAATTACAAAAATTTGATATGATGATAAAATATGACTATTTTCAATAACTTTGTAAAATAGAAGACCAAAATAGAATTAAATCAATCTAAAGTCAACGACACTTATAAGGAACATGTAAAATGTTGATACCTACTCCCTCTGGTCTCAAATGTAAGAAACTTTTCACTTTTTAAGTTCATTTAATAAATGATGTATGTAGTTTATAATAAGGACCACATACATCATTTATTGAATGAATCTAAAAAAGTGAAATGTTTCTTACATTTGAGATCGGAGGGAGTATTAGATAATATTTTTATTTTTTTTACAAAAGATAATGATTTTTGTTGTGAATTCACTATTTTGATATGCACTAACCGGTGATGGTATTGGTTCTGCTCGACCAGATACATAGATGATCATGTCATATATAGGTTTCCTCGTTGCACATAGATACAAGCATGTGGTGGTGCTACTATCCATCAAGAAAGGTTAATCTAGAACCATTTTCCCTACACGTGGTGTACTTTTACATAGAGATCGAATGATGTGTCTAGCGCAGGTGAATAACAATCATTTTATCATAGTATATTTGAAGTATGATTATCCAATTCCTCCCACTTTCATGCTATGAAGACAACATTGTCGAGAAGATGTAAACAAATGGGATCAAAGATATGTCGGTAGGATGATTGTCTATAATAAACTAAGTCAGGCGAAGGGTTATAAGGTAATAGAAGATGACAATTTGTACCTTATTGAAAATCTTGACCCTAAAGAGAAGGTTGATGCTCATAAGAAGGTCAGAGATGGAGTTAAGATTGAAAAGGATGGAAGCCTTAGACTTGATGACAGTTGTATATATCTTGGGGCGGATTAGTTGAAATTATATTATTAACACCTACATAATGATTTTTTGATATAATGATTTTTTTTATATAAATATAAAGTCATTGTTTTTTATATTGTTTTATCTAATGAAAATTTGTTGAATCCACAAAGACATGAAATCATTTCAAGCAAGTTGCTAAAATCTAGGCACATTTTGGATTCTATAATATTAATAATCTGAAAAATCGTTCGGAATTTATAATCCCAATAAATGATGTACTCAAAGAAAAAAAATATGACGTGTAAGAAGTTCATAGGATGGAAAAAAAATAATCATCGATTATTATTAGTTTATAGACGTAGAAATACAATCCGGACATCAAAGATGCAAAAAGGGACTTTCAATAGAGACATAAAACATTTAAGATCTATTTTTTTAGAGCTTCTTTTCCCACCTCCACCCCTATGTTCTTAAAAATCCTCTCTTTTTTATCAGTGAAATTATTCATTTTAAGGTTGATTCAATGAGTAAGGAGTTGCCTCACCTAGGTTTAATTTTTATTGTCGATGTAATTACTTCGATTAACGCTTTTTAAGCCTAGATATTTACCCTAACTCTGATTAGTCTCCAAAACTCAACACATCTAAACTTTTTATTAGTAAATACGTTAACTCTGGTAAGTCTTCAAAACTCAACTCTTCTAAAAAAAATTATTAGTAAATACTTTCGGACAACTTGGTTAAAACTCCTCATTTACGTGTAATTTGGCCTAGATGAGTACATCCAAAAGTTTAATTTCATACGCCAAAGTAAGTTATGAAAAGAATTTTTTTATCACAAACACCACAATGGATCCTCTCTATTTAGCACCTCATTGATCTCACTCTTACTATTGTCTACCGTCACTATATTTGTCGTGACAAGTGGTGCTTAGTGGTTAGTTCTAAAGTTTGAAATTCATATCACATATTCAATAAAATATCATATTAACAAGGTTACCACCAAAGCAATATCATTAGAAAAAAGTGGAAAATTGAAAAGATATACCGTACTTATTATACGAACTCTCCCTAACGTCAGCCAAAGTGTGCAAATTCGTTTAATCAAAAAAAAATAAGTGTACACAATTGTGTGGGGCTATCATCTCCTTCCTATTTGTCAAAAACAAAATCAAAAGTGTTTTGAATAACTCAATTAATTTGATGATCTAACAATTATTTCATTCGATCATTGTTATAAGTAAATAGATTTATTGAATAATTAATAAATTTAAGTTATACTATCAATCAGATATATCAATTATACATGAAAATGTAAATTTTATTTATAACAGTGGTCGGAAAAAGAATAAAGAAGTACTTTTTTTTTGTACAATATAAAGAAGTACCAAAAAAAAGTACTTATACCAAATAAAGAAGTACTTGTACCAAAAACAAATAGAATTAAATGAGTACTAACGTTAACGTCACCGTATGAACACCATAAATATATATTTGCGGACAAAACCAAAAGAAAACTAAGCACCATGACATCAATTTTATTGACATCACATATTATATATGTTCTAAGAATTTCATTAATTAATATTCGAAGTGTCATAGTATGAACACCACAATAGCCTAAAATCTCTCTTTACAACATACTACACATTTCAATTTTCAAATCTTAATTCAAATATGGCAACCATAACATGCTTAATGTATGATCATGTATAATTCAATTGGTCTAATCAGAAAGAAAAAAAATAACCTAAAGGATCGAAGATTAAGTATACTCCTTCTGTTCACTATTATAAACAAATATTCTCTTTTCAAGTTTATAATATAATCTATATACATTTATTATTCAACGAACTTGAAAATAAAATATTTACTTTACTTATAATAGTAACCGAATGGAGTATTCGCCATTCAACATTAATGAGTAATGCTTGGATACTTAATTTTTAGATAAGATTTTTTATGTTCAAAATTATCCCAAACAACATAATAACAGAAATGTCAATTATGGAGGGAGCATATAGTTGGCTATATATTCACAACTAAAGTGATAAAAAAGAACTAATAGCACACCATGAGGTTGAGTGTTGACTAGAACTATTGTTATTAGTTGTCAACCTATGTCTTTTTTGTGATTTTGATTGAATTTTCAACAAATTATAATCCAATTGTGTGGTGCATACATATGCTTATTAGGACTATTTTCAACCTAATATTTTCTTTAAACCCTCATTGTTTTTCTCTAGGCTACTACTTTAATTTAGAAAATATGACTATTTTCATTAACTTTGTAAAATAGAGGACCAAGATACAATTAAATCTATTTAAAGTCAACAACACTTACAATGGACATTCCTTCAAAGAAAAACACTTATAATGGACTAAAAGGTTGATACCTATTAGATAAAGGGAAATGATCTTTGTTGTGAATTCACTGTTTTGACATGTCAAATATGGGTTATCATTGACTCAAATATATCCTGTTCTCATTGATTTGGATGGACTTTTCTTTTTGAGCATTTTTTTATTTGAAAAAACACAATTCTGACTCACAACATTGTCACTTTTTCAATAAAATAAATACCACTAAAAGTATGTGTGGGCGATTGAAAACCAAAACCGTTGGTTTGTTTAGAAATAAATCCAGAAAGGACATTTATGCCTTTTTTTTTGTTTTGTTTAGGGCCGCTTAAGAAAAAATCTAAAAGGTCGATAAATGATATTTGAACAACTATAGCCAATCAAAATAATATTATAAAAAAACAAATTATATCTTGATGATATAAATATATATTGTCGGTTGTTTATTTTGGATGTTCATAAATCATTTATCTTGATGTAAGGCCCTGGATGCGATACGCAAGTGTAATGATTGTGCTATAGAACAATCTTCGGTGGAGAATCTTTTAATGAGCCAAAATATGTCAAGGTATCCCTCAAATAAATGAGTTTGTATTTGCTCAACTTATCTAGCATCTATTTATTGTATATTTGTGTGTGTAGAGAGAGATATTACTACTATCTCTCTTATAAATATGTATTAAAAGAATGAGTTGTGTTATTTGAACAACTATTTAGTGGATAAATAGGGCGTATCTCTCTTATAAATATATATTAAAAGAATGGTGGATAAATAGGGTGAATACAAACCCTGAATAAACAAATATTATTTGATACGTAAAATTTAACTAGAGCGGCCTCTTTTTGGGCTAGTCACCGTATTTTTGATTCTTATTCTTCTTGTATTGAACATTGGTTGATTAATGATAGTTAACTTTGTTTTGGTAAAAAAAAAAATTTAACTAGGTACCGATACTATATAGGTAAAATTAATTCTCCTTCAAAAAATATAGGTAAAATTAATTCAAGATTTAACTTCTTTTTAAATAAGTAAATATAAAAAAATTAACTTCTTTTTTTTTTGTCAAACATTAACTTTTTTTTTTAAATAAGTAAATATAAAAACAAAATGACATGTTAGTAAATGATCGAATGTTATTAAGAAAAATTAAATTTAAATAATTTTTTATATATTAAATAAAGAAGAAATAAGGAAAGAAAGTTATGTGAATGACCCAGTTTCGTTTTCTATTCCATTTTTGGTTGGTTCCTCCACATTTTGACAGAGTTTTTCATCCCACCGCCTAACCTCAAATGGATAACAACAAAAATGAATTGGATGGCATTGTTTCCTTTATCAACTTCTTTATCATTATACTTCTTAACTTTCTCACTCTAGCTACTAAGATAACCTTATATCCTCTCTTTCTTTCTTTTTCCAACCCACCGAAATTAAGATCTAGGACCTCAACAGTCCTTCAAGATATTCTCACGACTAAGATCTTTTAGATATGTTAGAGACTAATCATTGAGTCAGTAACGAATTACATCTAATTTTTTTCTTTTTACCATTCTTGAGTTACCTCTAAAATGCACAATTACAAAAATTGACATCAGATTCTTTTCATAAAAAAAAGCCAAGTTATCAACTCTCCCAACATTACGTCAAGGTTTTACAAATCGAGTGTTAAAACGTAAACTCACTTGAGTTTACGTTTTTAGTGCCAAAATTGTATAAACTCGGAGGTAAACTCGTTTTTTTTGGTAAAATCAGAAAGTTTACCGAATTTGTGAGTTTACCTTTTAAAATCGATAAAATCGGGTAAACTCTTCCGAGTTTGTGAGTTTACCTTTTAAAAAAATAGTTTATTTTGGACCGATTTTCAATTAAAATCCAATTCATTTTTAAAGCCCAGCCAATATCACAGCGCAACACTTCTCTTCTTCTTCTAAAAAACGTACAAGACAACGTTTCTCTTCTCTTCTTCTTCTAAAAAACGTACAAGACAATGTTTCTCTTCTCTTCTCCTTCATCAACGTTCTTCAAACTGAAACTCTAACCTTCTTCTCGTTAACTTGTTTATATTTTGGGTAATTTTATTAACTTTAGAAACTTCCTTTGGATGGCTTAGAGGCTCAAGAAAGTTATGATTCTCTACGTTAGTTTTTATATGTTGATGTCAAGTTGAGCACAACGTTAGTTATTATGGTTATATATCATGCATATAAGAAATTTTATATTAATTTTAATTTTAGGTAAATTCGTACGAGCTTTCAAGTCAACTTTATAAGTTAAATTCACCTAAACAAAATGAGTTGAAGGAGTCTCTCAAATCACAAAACCTTGTGTCGGTACCTTACATCGTCTTCTTACGTTGCTGATGTGTTACATGTTATATTACATAATGATCATGTTGGGAATTTTCTGTGTCTTTTCCTCCCTTCTCCCAATTCCCAATCAATAGGATCAACCTCCCTCCATGTGTCTAGGTTCTTCAATCACATTCTCAATGCATAAAACTATTCTATTGACGTTACTGTTGGCCAATGGCTATTGGATACCAAGTATTTCCCCGAAATTTCACCCACGACGAAGAAAATAAGGTACTCAAAAACATAGTATACTAAAATAATATTCAAAGTCAACGATTTCCTTTCTAAATTTCAATACTATTTTCCACTTTATTAGTTTATACAATTTCATGTACGTCACGTCTAAGAACTCTTTTTTCTTTGACTTTTATTTTCCACACGTCGGAGCCGTTTTTTTTTTTTGGTTTCAAAATACTATATTCGTTTTTTGTGTTTAGATTTAAGATTAAGATTATTTACTAACAAAATAAAACAATTAATCAGTGCAAATTTATGTGGGCTATTTGAAACCCTGATCGAGTCAGTTTGTTGCATAAAGTTCGCTTATAATTCAAGGTCAAATTTGATGTCCAAACTCTAAAAAAAATTGACGGATCCATTTTTAACTACTTGATTGACTACATGGCTAAATTGCGTTAACAAAAATTCTATACTTCATTAAATATTTGTGTAAATTAGTTTAATCATTTAATGTGTGTGGGATTTAGATATCCTAAATTTATGCCTAAATAACATTTCATACAACTAATGTGAACTGGAAGTAAACTTAGAAATGAATAAATACAGCATATATTGACTTAGAAAATTAAACAATTAGTAAATTGCTGTACAATGAGACAATATTTGACTTGGACAATATTTCTAATTCTTAATGAGTAATACTATGACTATTCTTCCAAATAAATACTCCAAGTATACTATGACTATGAGTGCTCAAACGTGGCAAGATATTCTTCCAAATAAATACTCCAAGTATACTATGACTATGAGTGCTCAAACGTGGCAAGATATACTCATATACCCATCATTCTTATATAAATACACATTAGATTAATGTTCATTTAGATGAGAATCACCATATTATAATTATTTGGTTGCTATTTCCTAACCAAATCAAAATATTGTTCTGGTTTGCTTGCTCTCTCCCTTTGTTCAGTTTTCTGCAATTATGGCAAGTTTGGAAACTGAATCACTAAATGGTCATCCCAACTCAAGTCCTAGTCACCAGAGACCTGTATGTTTCTCTCAATCATCTTATTACTATCTTATCTTATTACACTTATATTTGTTTGATATCTCTTAATCTCTCTTATTTATAACATATCTTATACTATATATCTTATTACTCTTTTCTATATATCTTATTACCCTATATATTTGTTTGCTTTTCATGTTTTCATTCTTCTTATGATAGATTATCTACAAAATCTTAGAATTTTTTTTCGTGTAACTCAGAATGTTTTTTAGAAGTACGAGTTTAATTTAAATGCAAACTCCCCAAAATAAATAACCATTTTTTTGGATTATCATGTTATTAGTATGAAGTTTCTACCACGGTTTAATGATGTCTAATCTTCAACGAGAAACTTATAGGATACACAAAATGAGTTCTTTCTTTTTCAGCTGAATTTTCTCCATACACGTTCCTTACCATTTGAAACTAAGGAAAATTCTATGGTGAAGTCATTAAAATGACTTTTTTAGTAAAGTTAACACTATAACATCAAAAATGTAATGAGTAACACCTCATTGTTTGTACAATGACATCAAAAGTTCAGTCCTCATAGTATCATCAATTCATCAGATATATAAGATTACACTTAATCTAATTTTATTCTACCTTGTTATAAGTGTAACACCCCACAAAGTGTAACACTTAAGACTATCACATAATATCATCAACTCTGTTTGCATGTTAAAGATTCCAACGATAAAATAGTACCTGTAAGTCCAAGATGTTGGAAGCATTACTAGATGAATTACTATTGATCATTAATCAGCAATCTACAATTTAAAAATGAATCAAACATTAAAATCAAAGTTAACTTTTTCAAAAAAGTCAGTTTCCTAACTGCACCGTATTAAACTCCCTTTTTTTTTAACTTTCCAAACTAAAACTAGGCTTTAAGAAATTTATACCCTTTCTGTCATCATTATTTTAACTTTAGCTTTCTAATTATTCTGCATTTTACTTACCATGACACACTACAGCACTTTTGTCACGTTTTCCTAGAATAAAATTACGAAGAAATTATTCCAGCAAATTTTAGTTAAGCAATACCTTAGCTAAACTAAATATTTATTAGTTGATGACTAAAGTTTACAAAGCTGGCACATTTGTTTGTTGTTGAACATCTCAGCAGGCCAAACAGGTACATAGTGCCATGAATTGTCTAATTCAGAATAAAGTAGTGCAGGTGTAATTGTGCCTAATAATATGTCAAAAAAACTAGAGGGTAATACTTCAATTGTAGTTCTCAGCAAGCATGGTAGATAACTTCACAATTATGAAAATAAAATAGCCAAGTACGTTTGAGTTTTGACCAAAAATCATTCTCAAACGTAGCATTTATAAAAAATTGTTCATAAAAAGGAATTTCACATAAAGAAAATCTTATTTTCTCCGTCTTTATTCTTACCATCAATTATCATTTTCATTTTAAAAACATCAAAAATTTTCATCTCATTCGTGAAACATGAGATCTTCATCTCCTTTATCCAAAATCGAAACATACTTGTCATTAGAGATAAATTGCATCCAATTCATCAAGGAACAATGTAGATCTCACCATGATCTCCATTACCTTCATTTCAAAATCAAATCCTACTTATCATTAAATGTAAATTACTCCCAATGCGGTAATGTAGACACATAACTCCCTACTGTTAAACTCCATCCAACTGCCGTTACAAAAAAAAAACTAGTTTCTCACCTTTTATCATTCTAGAATTGGCACTTTAGCTTTTTGGTTCCCACTCATGGAAGAGCACAAGACCTTTCAAGAATTATTTGGTCTGAGAATTCAACCATGGTATCATAGGTAACGATGACGAACGAAGTTATCATGTTTAGAACAAATAATTTAAGGACAACAATTACTCAGTAAAAAAAATATACGATAAATAGATGTTATGTCGTTCATTTTTTATGGAGCGTGGGTATAAGAGGCATCTAGAATTAAGAGGTTTGCAACTCTTATGATGCATTCTTAAAAAAAAAAAAAAAAAACTCTTCTGATGAATTATTTTTCAATGAAAGTAGCATAATTATCTAAATTATAACAGTTGAGATTTGAAATAAAGAAAAACAAAAATAAAAGACAAATTTTTTATATGAAAAAATAAAAGACAATAATCGTAAAGCTTACAATAAAAATAAATGATTTCTTCATCAATAGCTAACGGTGTTAATTAGGTGTTAAGTTGAAGATGAATGTGTTTATCTATTTAAAAAGACATTAGAGGAGGTTAATGTCGACTACAAAATTAGAGACCGTGTTTTAGTTGTTTAGTGAGACCTCATTGGAGGTCATTGTAATTTCCCTTTGAAATTATTAAATTCAAGTTCTTTTTCTACTTATAATTTGAAATCCGAATTGCAAGAGCATCAATGTAGAATGTTGATGTTTAAGATTGAATGATGTTTTTCTCTTTTTTTAAGTTGGGGTGGTGTGGTGTCCACATACTCGAATGAAACAAAATGCTATATAAACAAAAAGGGTATTGAAACAGATAATTTCGACGGATATATCATATATCCACCATTGTTTATAATTGTGTATAATTCAAAAACATTGGCTATTTTGAGAGCCAATAAATGATTAGAAACAACGTACAGGCAACTATAACTGCTGCTAGAATAAGGGTGTCCCTTGAGTCTTTCCTTCTTATGGAACCTGCATGTAGACTGAGGAGTAAACAATATTTGATCCTATCAATGAAATTGGGGGAAGGGGAAAGGGAAGGGGAAGGGGAAGGGAGAGGAGATTGCCTTCTCCCCTGTTTGATTCATAATGAAAGGAAATAAATTTTAATGAAAGTAAATAACTAATATGCATTTTATAACTCTTTCTTTTATATAAATAAAAGTTTTTATTCAAAAAAAATACTTTAGTGAGTTGGGTCTCAGAGCCTCACAAGAGCCAGAGCAGGTCTCGAGGTCATTGATAGAAATACAGATTACCTATCAATGAAATTCTCGCGTCGGGAGCGGGAGTTGAACTCAATGTTGCATGATATGACCAATTCATAACTAAATGGACCAATCTATGTTGGCTACATTTTATGCAAGAGTATTTTAGTCAATCAATTACACCTATGGTCCATTAACTTAATTTCATATAATGATGCCGTCCTTTATCTATTTTTTCAAGTCATTTTGATTCTTTTGACCTGTTTGTATATGCATTTTCAAGCATTAAAACTAAGGTTTATATGCAAACATGAATGAATGGCCATAAACATGGGAAATAAAATCATAGATTTGAAGCTTAAAAATCCATGTGCAAATGAACCAAAAAGACCAAAATGTTTTTTTTTTTTTGGGATAAATCAAGAGCATAATGACACCAAGAAAGAGAATAGTGATTTCTCAACTATACTCGAATCTTGTGTCAAGTGTTCATATATATTATTAAAAAAAGGAAAAAATACATAAAAAAAAACTGGGGGACATAAACCTAACCTAGTGAATCCACACAAAAGTGTAGTTTAACCCAAACGGGAAAACAAAAAACAACACCAGTGGATTTGCCTCTATTTAATCCTAAAACTAATCAGAGGTATATAATATGATGAATGGACAGTCCGTCAACACGAAGAGTATCCACATACCATCAACTCCTTGCAACGAAACGAATGCCAGCAAGCTAACTGACTCTTTCAAGTCCCACAATCCAAGTCGAACAAAGTGAATGACAAGGTATCACATTGTACTCAAATTTTTTATAATGGCAAATAAATTTGACCGTCAACACGGTAACAATTTTACACGCCGAACAATTTATTGTTACAAACAACGTATATAGGGCCATTTCTAGCCATTCGGTAGATAAGTTCTTTAGTCTTCTTATGCGGTTACTTAGACGGTCGTGCTGCCTAAGTGCGAATGTCTGACACGGTTCGTGCCACAGGGGCGCACAGTCATGACAGCTCACCAGTGGTGCGTTTTCGTCTTTCGGCACACGCGACTCCATTTTCAAATCCGTTTTCGATCCCGATCGCACCGAAATAATCCCTATCACTTAAACCATTTTAACCTTACAAATTAACCTCATTTCTAACTCAAAACATTTTCAATTCACTCAGCCCAAAACAACATATTTCCCATAATCACTTACAAAAGAGTTTTAGCTTAAAAACCCATTTTTCCCCAAATTCAATTTCTCACCCAAAACTCTTAATCAAGACAAAAATTCATATTCATTCCACCACATTAACAACTTCACCATCATAATCACAAAACACAATTCATCAAAACTCCATTTTCATGATTAATCACCCAATTCTCACAATTTCACCAACAAACCACAACTTAACCGAAACATCACATTTAACATACTCAATTCCGAATTTCAACATACAAAAATACCCAATCACATGACAAGCAATTAGAACATGGTTTGAGCAATTATCATTAACAATATCATGATTTTCATACATTTAAGCTAAAACCTCAAGAACAACTTATCATTTATCATCAAACACGAGTTTAAGCATATAAATAACTTAATTTCACAAAATTTATCATACCCATAATTGTCATAATTAATTAGCACAAAAATCAACTTAACATAACACCAATCTCATGAAAATCACATAATCAAACATGAGCCATAACCACTCTATCACTCATAATCTCTAAATGGTGAATACAAACTTTCCTCTTACCTTAACATTCCAAAAGCTACTTTAATCTACAATCTTTTCTCCCTCTTGAGCCATCCCCAAGCTAGATCTCCCTTCTCTTGAAATTCTTCTTTCTTCTTCTTACTTTCTATTTTTTTTCTCTTCTCTAAACTTTGCCTCTTTCTCTCAATGTAACAAATGAGCTCTTGACCTAATTTTAAAAAGACTATTTTCTTATATACTATTTGACTTAGTCACACTCACTAATGGACGTAGTAACTTTCTACCACTCATAAAATGTTGCCACAATATCACTTCATTAAAACTCCTACTATTACCCATACACCACTATTCCATTAATTAACCCAAGTTACTATTAACTTCCTTAACTAACTCTCCATACTCAAAATTACAAAAATACTCTTCATCCTAAATTACCAAATTACTCTCACTCCTCAAATTACCAAAATAACTTTAATATCTCTAAAACCCAACTAACTCAATAAATAAAACACACCAAACAAAATAATAAATAAAACAGTTAAAAAAATAAAATCGGTTCGTTACACTGTCTACATGGGAAAAGATGGATTTGAAGTTCATGGAATTGTTACTCACTTCTACTATAGAATAATCTCATATAATAATAGTTTATTAGGTATATTAAAATAGACAACAGGACTAGTAAAAAACGAGGCCTATGCAGTAAGCGTATAAGCAGCCACATTTACTTGTTTCCTAGCAAACTCTAATCGAGAGATGGTAAAATGAAAATCGAACAGTGAACAACAAAATGCAATAATGTACCCGAATTCAGAAATATTATCATGGGCCAATTAAAAATGTCACAAGTTATATATCTTGAGTCATTTGATAAGTGATATTTGTCTTATTTGCACAAAATATTGTCTTATTTGACTCTCAAATTTTATAAGTTATTAATGCTAATAATGTATTTATCTCCTATACAACCATTGGCTAATAATTCACAATTATTTTTAATAATACACACATTAATACAAAAGATATCTAATAAAGAGGAAAAGGGCATGAACATATCTTTTTTGAACATGCCTATCCATTCAAGAATTGAAACATTATTATGGAAATATCACGGGAGGCACTTTAGTGCCTTTATGGCACCAAAAGGCAGGTGACTTTCAGCAAATCTCATCCATCCAATTCTTTGAATGCATCAGATTGTGCCACGTGTTTGATCTCTTATTTTTAACAAAAACAAAATTGTGAGAAAAATGGGAAAACAGAACATATTAGTTCCATCATTTTCCTTTGCTTCCGTCTCCAACCGGACCTAAACCCACCACCACCACCACCAATTTGCCTCCGTCGTCCATGGCCTCCGGTTGCCGTCGCACCTGTTGACCAATTTGCTCCATCGCACAACATAATCTCCTCGCCACTCTTTGTCTCTCAACTAGTATAAATTCAAAATCAAAGAGGAAAAATATCTTCAAATTGCAGTGATAAATTTTTGCATATTGTTTTGTTTTTCACAATCCTGATACTAAATTTCTTCAATTCACCACAAGACCCTTACATACACAGAAATGGGCTTAAATCAAGTTTGAATTTTGAGTTTGAGAGAGAAAATAACATTTTTGTTTTTGATTTAGACAAGACTTTTCCGATGCTGAAATTCATGAGGCCGTGTGTAAACGACAGTGACGATGAGGCGGCAGGTGGCGGCCGGCGATAGGCAAAGTTGAACGTGGGTGGAGGGTGGTTGATGTTGAGTTACATATAGGAGGAGAGTGAAAGGCGTACTATTTGTTCTGTTTTTTTTTATTTTTTATGTAAATAAGAGATCGAACATGTGGCATAATCTGATGCATTCAAGAAATTTGATGGATGAGATTTACTGAAAGTCACCTACCTTTGGCGCCATAAAGACACTGAAGTGCCTCCCAAATATCACATGGAATTTTTTATTCAGAATGATTAGTAAATAAACTAAAGATAATAATAACGTGCTTTGCTATGGGGGTAAAATAAATGGAAGAAATTTTCTGGTTGCATAGAACACGAATTGTTCTGCGCATAACAACCATTCCTGGGTCTACACATAGTAGCTTATTAGAGGTGTAATTAATGGTCCCAAAATTTATTGCATTTATATATTTATTTAATTTAATTTATTTTTGCTACTTATACATTTGTGAAATAGTGATCATAAGCATAATCAAATACATAATGAAAAAAAAAAGTACTCGAATCCAATTCTCCACCAAACTATTGCACAAATAACATTAGTGTTTTGGTGTTCAAGGAACATTAACTCCAACCAACCTTTTTAACAAAGTTCTTATTGTCATAACTTTGATATAATCCATCTTTCTCTACATTCCAGTAGATAATGGGATGACCTTGGTCATTTTTGGGATCATATGCAATGAATTGAGCTTGTAAACCATGCCAATTTGCATTACAAGATTCAGATTGATCAGCAGGATATGTAAAATGATAGAGTTTTTGTGGATCTAGGTGACCAATAATACCACCCCTACTCAAACATGTAAGCATGATACCACCTGATAAATTATCAACTCGAATGTTAATTGTAACAGAAAAAGCATCACATAAGCCATATGAGAGGGTAAGTGCAAACAATGTGACAACAAAATTTAAAGCTGACATTTTGAAGTAAATATGATCCAATGTCTCTCACACACACACATATATATATATATATCATTTTTAGTTGAAAAAATAAATAAATAACAATAATTAATGAGATGATATGGTCATAAATAAATAACATTTTGAATGTTAATTGTCATAAATTATTTTACACTTTTAGTGATATTTTCAAACTTTTTTTTTTACGAGATGATATGGTCAAACTTATGCCCCTATTTTTAAGAAACTCATTAAATCTGGGTAAATTATACTTATGCCCGTATCTTCAAATATTTATTCAACATAATACAGAGGTGGAATCTAGGTGCATTTTTTGTAGTGAAAACACCATGAGGTGTGAAAAAGGTTCGTGGATTCGGTTGTATGGAATTCCGTTACATGCATGGAAAAGGTACGTCGATTTGATAGGTGTATAAAAGAGACAACTGTAGCTCAAAAATTTTGATTTTAAAGAAAGTAAGAGAAAAAACTAATTAAATTTAAAGTAAAAACAACTTGGACCGGATTCGAGCACACGTGCTAATGGTAATCCTTGATAGTTATCTCTAAGATCCATACAAACTACCTTTATAAGCTACAGAGTTCGTGAAAATAAGCTAACAAAGGATTATGAGCAACTCATAAATCATAAGGTACAGGAAGAACAGTTCACATGTCATATACTTCAAGCATAAGCAAAATGGTATTACTATTTAGCAATTGCATAACCAGAAAAGAGAAAACCCCATTCTGTCATGAACCTAAGGAGCATATATTGATAGTGGTGCAAGTTCTCCGATCAGCTCACATTCTTCGAGTATAACATCGAGGTCAACAATGATCATAACCCTGTTAATAATTAAACCAGACAATCAAATGGTCAGTTCAGAATGTTAGAAAATCAAAGAGAGATATAGTACTTGAATATACCTGAAGACTAGTAATCAATTAACCTTTTATTTCATTAACTAAAATAAAAAACTCAAGAGACACAACTAACTCACTTGCGGTTTTCAAGTTTATCAACAAAGAAGTGAGTGAGTTTAACAATTGAGCCTTTCTGCAACCTTCTCGAATGGACCAACTCTTGCAGTTGAGTGAAGAGGATTGCCGTAGCAAAATGTGAACCATCAGACAGCGAAAGGTGGTGCAGGACATGATTCTGGCAATCGGTAACCTGCAGCACTGGCTTAAACTCATCATCACGATCAAAATTGTCACCGCATATTCTCACTATCGCCCCTTGTGTCAAATTCACATCCATTCTTGCTTTTCTTTCGGTTGGGGACGAAATCCTAGAGAATTGATCAACTGAAAGATAGAGAACAAAAAATGAGGAATAATCAAATGGAAAGATTGAGAAAGGATAAAAGAGAATATGAGAGAATCTCTCCTCCAAGGTTTCTGCTTTACAATAGAGTCACTACCCTATTCATTATAATTTACAAATATTCAATAATATGATTTCTATCTGTGTATTCTCTGATTTATACAAATTTCCAGATAACCTTTGACTACTCTAGTTAGCCATTATTCTATGTGACAAATTTTGCCCCAAAATCATTTCAAAAAACAAATATCATGCGAAATAAACATTCCTATCCTCATAACCTCTTTATTAAACCAACTTCAATCATCCAAATTGATAATGTCCTGCCACCACTTAGAAGGATTTGCCGGAGGCGAAAAACCACCCCAATACACCCTACTCAAAATCTCTTCTCCATATCTAGCAACAAGAACATCTTTCCACAACGAACGACCCTCATTAATAAGACGCAAACGTCATTTGGCCAAAAGACTTAAATTTGACACTCTCAACCTATGTTCTTTGGATGACAAATGAATTTCCTCCTCACTCAATTTATTTTCCAGCAACCTCCCCACCCCCCGAAAGAATTCTCTTTGAATCTTCACCACTTTCGATAAAACCTTTATCGGCATGTTCGTGTAAGAAAAATAAAAACTTGGCACCGAATTCAACACCAAATTTATAAGCGCAATTCCACCACTAAGACTAACATATTTATTGCCACAGTCCACAAGAGTACATTTTGCTATCTATTTAATTTCTACGACATGGGCTCCCAAGTGGAAGCCATTTTAGCATTTGCCCCACACCACCCCCAAATACATAAAAGGAAAAGAACCTTGACTACAATTCACAAAATTACAAACCAACTCCATAAACTCATCCTTCACATTTATTCCAATAAGTATGGTGTTCATTGATTTACATTGGCACCTAGTCTCTAGATAATTTATGTATGTTTGTTTTCATGTTAACCATAATGAGTTATTTGTTGGTTTCCATCTTTCTTGATTAAAACATTGTCAGATATCAAGGCATTTTGCCCCAAGGAGGTAATGGTGAAGAATATCAAAGCTTTGCTGCTGGCTCAAAACATTGTAAGATTAACAGATAAGAGAAATGATATTTGTACAACCATTTTTTGACAACTTTCAAACAACTTTCTCTCTCATACTCATATTATATTCTTACTCTCCCTCTTCCTTTTTCTCTCTCCATTGTTTTTGACCAATGAAAAGAGAGAAAAAAAAGGTTGTCATAGAAGTTGTTAGCAAATGGCTGTTCAAATATCATTGCTCAATAGATAATGCATATCATTAATTAAGAGTGGTGTTGGATGAAGAAATTCTAAATGCAAAACCCCAATTTTGCCTCCGTTTCTTCATTTGCTACTTCACAGGTACTAAAACAAGTAAAAATATTTTGTTGCACCAACTTAACTATAACAATTATAGCAATGATATGATATAGATAAACAAATGCGGGTACAAATTGAAAAACGCAAAAGATAAAGCCACATTGATGAACTTAAAGAGAATTAAGATAGAAGGGGAACTAAAGGTACTAAATATAACTGTTAGAAGAAGAATGTTAGCAACACACATTTTAACACACATTTTTCAACACACTCTCTTTGATTGGTTAAAATTCACATGGGACCTACCAAATCATGTGGATCCCATATACATTTGGTGGGTCCCATGTGAATATTAACCAATCAAAGAGAGTGTGTTGATAAGTGTGTATTAGAATGTGTGTTGCTGGCATTTCTCCTGATAGAATGAACAACACTAGCAGCAAGCGGAGAATAAGGTACATAGTTGTGTAGTGAGACAGGATCCACGACCAGTTCACATTTGTCCACTATAACCTCAAGATCATTGATGACAATACTCCTGTTTATAATAATATATTTAACAATAGTTGAAGACTAATATACATTTGATATTTCATTTCACTAACTAAAATAAATTTACACAGACAAAAAAAAAAACTTACTTGTAGTTTTGATTCTTGAGAAATTTGTTGACGACGAAGTGAGTAAGTTTAACATTGGTGCCGCTGTGCAACCTGCTGGAGTAGTCTAACTCATCCAAATTCAAAAGGAAGATACCAACAATATAATCCCAACCATCGGACAGTATAATGCGACGATAAGGAAGCTGATCCACGTTGATAACTTGCAGCATTGGCATAAACTCATCATCAGGAGAGAACTTGTCATGGCTTATTATAGATATTGCCCCTATGGTCAGTTTCACAGCCATTCTCTCTTTTCTACCTGCAAATATAGAACGCAAATTCGAACTTAAAACTTGAGGAATGAAAATAAATAGGAGCATTTTTTAGGGAGGAGATTAGAGAGACAGAAACTTGAGGAATGAATCTGTTGGCGAGGTTATTGAATTGTTGAGTTTGTTGGGATTTTGAACTTAGGGAGGAGAATAGAGAGACATAAGCTTTACTAGGTGGGTGTTATTTTTAGTCTGGATGATGATGATGATTTGCAATGGGGAGAATAGAAGCAGTGGTGGGTCTATGAATCTCTACACTTCTCTCTCTCTCTC
>Ga0315913_1003504_pt1 | contig 18867 bp, 9 predicted proteins | sample MpolsnodulesMG_FD_207736 | JGI IMG/M metagenome (GOLD analysis project Ga0315913, IMG submission 207736) | Medicago polymorpha root nodule microbial communities from Los Angeles, California, United States - small nodules | ecosystem: Host-associated > Plants > Roots > Nodule | place: USA... | reverse complement strand
AATTTTAGTTTACTCTAATTAATTTTCTTAATGTTATCAAAAATGTAATTGTATTTCCTACACTGAACATGTTTCTGAAGTAATGACATCATTCAACCGGGGTGAAACTAATTAAATTTACTTATATTTTAGGGCACTAAATGTTTTTTTTTTGTTTTTTACAATTTAAATTGAAAGGAGTACGAACATACATTTTAAATAACTTATAAATAAGATTTATAACTCATTATGTGTTTGCGTGGAATTCATAATTTCATGTTCAAGTTATGATCTAGATTGTGGGTAACTTCTACTAAGTACCTGAAAAAATGTTGGTTGTATAGAGCTCAGCTGACTAAATATTAATTTTAGGTCTGATGAGTCTTCATGGAAGGCATCATCTGAACTCTTGTTAAAAATTGCTCGTCATGGAGAAGACACTGGTTTTCAGGTGCCTTCTCTTATAGTTGCGGCTAAAGATGATCAAGATTCATTTACAATGGCTATCCAAGAGGCAACTATGGTATTTTTCATTATTTTATCTATCTGCATTGTCATATACGTAATTGTAAATGCATATTGATGTACTTAATTGTTAGATGGGTTAGATAAATAGATATTTTATGTGGTATGATAGAACCTGTAAAATAAAGACAAGAAACGGTATATTATTTGATGAAAAGTGATGAGCTCAAGCGCTCTCTACAATTGTCTCAACTTTGATTGCTCTTATAAGCTTTATATATTAGACAACTTTCACACTTATTACAACATGTTCCCTTTCATGCGCATTTTAATATTGGTTCGTCTTTTGTCTTATATGTTCAACTAATACGTCAGTTGCAGATTGTAGCTAGAAACTTTATATCGATGTAGTTCATTTTATGACTCTTTTTGCACTTGATCTGATTATATTTGGAAGGTTTGTTTAGTTGGTGAGAAAAAAAAGTTTTCACATTATAGAATATGTTCATTTTAACTTGCTAATAAGATGAGAGACTTGTGCTATGGGTTATTGCGACGGTGAGAAGATAAAATGCTAGCAAAGTATGATGTATTTCCGAAAATAATTCTTTCTTTTTCATTGTTTTCAAAAATCTAAATGAGCATAAATTTTAGGAAACGAAAATAGAAAATGTTTTCCCAAAGGAAATGGCCAATGGGGCCTTATATTTGTCACCCTTCTATACTAACTCGCAGAAGAATGCAGAAAGTGATGAGCATACTGTTATCTTTTTCATTTATGGGTATAGTTGAACATGGCATGTGTTCTTTCTTGATGCTGAGAAATTTTCATGCAAATGCTTTACTGCATCAAATGTTGACATGCCAACGTGTTTTGTAGGTTAGTCGGAACATAGGAGTAGAGGCTCCCATGCCAATCAGTGTGAAGTTAGGGGATTCGAACAATATATTTCACCGAATTGTAACTGCTGCCGAGCAACCTCATTTACGCATTCAAAAAACTGAAGCTGAAATAACCCGCAAGCAGTACCACAGACTCATAGGTCGATCTCTTATGTATGCTTCAGGTATATCATTTTCCAGGTTAACTTGTTAATTTTTTGTTAAGTTTCCATGTTAAGCAGGCTGAATCCATTATACACCTGTATTGCAGTTGGAGTGGCCGTGACGATTGGGATGGTTCTGCAAGGAAGATTGCGTCAAGGAAGAATAACAAAGAAACAGACAATAACATCACTCAAAAATTCAAAATCTAAACAGTGCAAAAGCATCTACCCAAAAAGAATGGATGCAGCCTGCTTTTGGCTAAGCTACATTCCCTTTTAACATTAAAATCTTTTTCGATGCAATTCTGGTATGCATCTCCTTCCCCTCTTGGGGGATAAAGATCCCATGAAGATGACGATAGTGATATAAGAGTAATTTGGATTGGATGAGTTTGCTGGAATTTTATGTGTTTAACCACAAACCCATGATTGAATAGTTAATTAAAATATCACCATAGCAGTATCGTGAAAAATTGGATTGGATTGCTGCCGGTTCTCATTATAGAGGAAAAAATAATTAAGAATTATGTTGTGATTGTTGATCGAGATCGGTGAGGAGGAGAATACACATGCCTTCGTTCTTGGCAGAAAACGAGTGGGAATCAAGTGAGAAAAGACCAAGCGAGTAAATTTAACAAACAATTATAGATCTTTGGATTAAAAAAAGATTAAGTTTAACATACATACAAATTAATATAACATTAAAAATATAAAATCTCATAAATGATATCCTTCTTAACTTAAAAAAATAATAATCATAAATGGTCTTGCTCTCATAAAAAAGAACAACTATAAAATTCATATAATGAACAAATAAAACTTTGACTCCAGTCAACAATATTAATTCTTCTTTGTAGCTTTTCTTTGAACCTTTCTTTGTGAAGTAGTTGAAATATCTTACTTGACCTGCAATTTCATTAATGAATGAAACAGCAACAAAAAAACAAGTATCATCTAGCCTATGTTCCGAATGTGTCTGTCAAATTAGTAAAACCTAAAAAATCAATCACAAGTTGAAGCAACAATCCACCCACTTTAGCATATCTTATATTATGTCTCTTAACCAATCCAAACTTAAACTCATTCAGAGAGCCAAACCCAATGAGACAGAGATTATGAGAATGATCCCCTTTAGCATATCTTATAAGTTTGAAACTCGATAAAATTTGGATCAGTTTAAAACTCGACTCAAGTTTGTCACAAACTTTGAAGACTCAAACTTGACTCAATCAATTCAAGTTCACAAAAAGTTTGGTTCATCTCAATAGCTCGAATCAAATGAAACCAAATTAAAGACCAAAAGATTTAAAAAAATATATGAAGATTTTCTCATGATTCCAAAATGAAACCAAAGACCAAAAGATTCCAAAATAGAAGATTTTCTCATGATTAATAATTCAAAATAACGCTCTCTAACCATCAACTTAACTAGTTGTTATTGACTAAAAGGTAGCTACTTCAAGAGCTACTCATTGCTAACATGGCTAACATGGATATTAAGATCAACAATATACTCCTGCTCAAGAGCTTCCATGATTCCCAAGTCCCGTCAAGTTTCTTATTTCTTCCGGACTATATTATCCACGTCCAACCTTTAGGTTCAGTTCCTTCAATCACCTTCCAAACTCTCTTTTTTCTGTGCCCCTAATGAAGCTCCAGTACTTCTCATTCCAATACGAACACTATAACCAAAATTATAACACGAGCAGTTCATACACATCAGTGGAGATTTTTAATTCAAAAGATGAAACTTGTAACCCAGTTTTCTCCGTCATAATATAATTGAATTCAGCCATTCCAAAGCCTATTTCATGTTAAATTTTGTCTACTTTCAAATGGTTTAGGTCCCATTCCAAAACATCATACGTACAGGAAATTATGATAGTTTTTTCCGACAGCAGTTCCATACGAATTATGATAGCTTTTACGTATAGGAGAGGCTTGATCCTTCCCTTAGCTTCTTGAAACCTTAGCTCCCAACTTTCCCTTCCTTCAAACTCATCCATGGACTCTTGAATGCAAATCTTGAATTCAACCATAATACAATCTTAGAATGATGGTTTATAGGTTAAGGGATGGAATCAATGAAGATTTGGTGGTGAATGGTGATAGAGTGAGAGTAGGGCCGGTCTTAAGATTTTTAGTGTCATGGATGAATTAATAAAATTATGTCATTTTAATTATTTGAATGTCTTTCTTCTTGTATTTTTTATTGCAAAAGATTCGTTCATAATCAAAATTCTTTAAAAATATATTTTCAATATAATTAATCAAAGCAATTTAGAAAGAAATATATTTATGTAGTACTAACTACTACATAAAAATAATAATTTTGGTGCCCCTATGAAAATGGTTCCCTGGGCTCCCGTCCCTCGAGCCCGCCCTCAGGGCCACCCCTGAGTGAGAGCACAGGTTAGGAGTGTAAATGAGGAGCGAAAACGTGCCCCTTTGCTTCAAACAACTTGGCCTAAGCCTAATTAGTAATTACATGGATGATAGTAAATGGCTATTTTACCCTTGCTAATTTGCCCAAATTCACATATAATCTTGGCTATTTTTAGCCAATTACAGCTTTACCCCTAATTTCACTAACAAATCTCATACAATCCTTTATACTCAAGTAATTGATAGAATTCTAAAGTGAGGGGGGATTATGATAAATGGGCAGTACTCATTAGGTTGAATCTTCAGATGTTACATTTTTGGCAAAATCTAAATTTAGAGTGATAAATTAATTTATTAATTTTAAGAAGCAGCTATATTGGTATGTAGGTGTATGGTGGTGTCAACCTCAACAAGACAAAATACTGAAAATTAAGAGAAAGCAAAGCATTCTTGCATACAACAAGTTACCATTTTTACAATTCAAAGTCAATCAACTAAACAAGAAAATGTCAATCATGAAAAAGTATCTTTTGATACTAACAAGAATCTTAAAAAAAAAATACTAACAAGAAAATCAAGACGGTAATGGGTAAGAGAGTGGAAAACACTTTTTTACCAACCGGTAACTATAAGAAATTTCAAAATGTGTAAAGCAACCTCTAATATATGATGGAAAATAATAATGCATCATGATACCCAAAGTTTGGATACAAGGTTAACTTCACTATCATGTCTATCAAATATTTAATTTATTGTGCCTTTAGAAAAGGCTTAGATTCTAAACCAATTGAGATTGAAGGATTAGAAAAGCCTTACATTCTGTCGGGCTACGATACCCAAAGTTAGGGTATAAGGTTAATTATAATCGGCTGAGATTGAAGGATTAGAAAAGCCTTACATTCCGTCGGGCTACGATACCCAAAGTTAGGGTATAAGGTTAATGATAATCGGCAAATAAGTGTTGTACAACTAATTGAGTGATTGTAATGCTTAAACATATAATCAGTGCCTATTTTAGAATTTTACAGTTTTAGTGTTAATTAATCATTTGGAACTAGTAATGCTTGTTTATGATGTTTGATGATGTGGGTTAAGGAATGACTATAAAGATGTGGGAAGTTGTAGAGTGGACGAAGGTTGTTTTGTGGAAGAGTTGGAAAGTTGCATCATCATGAATCTCTGGTCGGGTTATACATGGTACAAGCATGTGGGTCCAGTCTGGACATTGCTTAATGAGGAACAATATGAGTTGTCCCCAATGATTGGAATCCTAGGAATATGCCAAAGTAGGTAGGATATGATAAGGGCAGCCCATGTGTAAAATGACCAAAGGGTACAACTTGTACTGGTTAGCCTTGTACTATAAAAGGACAATCATGTGTTAGTGCCAAGGGGCTGAAAATTCATCTTAGAATTGTAAAGGCCAGATTGCAGCTAGGGTTATCAGCTTAGAGATCTCATTCCATCTCAACTTCTTCATATATGAGCATGGTGGTTATATTCTAGAGTTCTTAGAGTTAAATTACTTGGTGATGTTTTGGCTCACCACTCTCCTTCAAGGATTTTAATCTTGTACTAACTCTATTTAATCTATCAATTTAGTTTTCTATGTTTTCATTTATATTCATCTTCATTTCCATTTTCATGGTGATGTTATGATTTATTTATTAACTCAATGTATAAAAATGTAGCACCAAGCTTTTCTCTAACAAACTGTTTTAACTCAAAACCTTTAGAAATAAATTTTGATCATTTTTATTACTAATGATATAGCTCTTTGGTCCTTAACGGGTATGGGAGTGGAAAATGTTTGTTAGATATGAATTTGTACTTAGGCATAACGTCAATGAAAGGATCAAGAGAGACTGCTTGAATGTTAACTTGAACTTAGAAGAGCCTGGAAGTTATGGGAAGCTAGAGCTAAGCGCTAAGTTCTTGGTAGAACTCTTGTCATATGGCAAAAGGACTCGATACCTTAATACCCTCGCGTGGAACGAGCGAGCATCTAAACCTAGCAATTGTTGCGTGTTAAGTCTCATGATCGAGCCCATAAATGAGTGTCGTTACACCCTTAACACGATGGATGAGATAACACTCCATAAGACCAATTGGTTTGCCAGGAAGCCAGTTAGTAAGAGATATAGCTCTATAAATCGCAGGGCTGCGAGAAGCTAGAAACGGCTGCAACTCTGTGAGTCATAGGAAGCTATATAGGGATATAACTTTGTGAATCTCAGTTAGCTTAAGAGGTTAATAAATGACATAGCGTTGAGAGTCACAGAGGTTGTACCCAACTATAACTCTATACATCGCAATAATGTTTTAACATAACTGAACCTAGTTTAAACCACACTTTCCATCTTGAGATTTTCTAAAACCTTTTACTGCTTTCCCAAATTTAACCTTTTATATTTACTGTTGTGACAAATGATTTATTTTATTTTTATGCAAACACTTTTTCTACTGAAAAACTACGCGAAACTATAACTCCAAAGTCCATGTGAGATCAATATATTTTTATATTATAAATTGGACAGTGTATGCTTGCACCCAATGTTTCCACCTTAAAATACTCAGGGACTAAAAGAATTTATATTTCAAATAGTGTGCCTTTATAAAAGGTTTAGAATCTAAACCATTAGATATATTACCAGTTCTTATAAAATTGGAAATCTTATGCAGAAGTCTCTACCGCTACCTATGAAACCTTCAAACTGCTCTAAATGTAACATGTCTTCCTTTTGAAAGGTCGTAGAGATCTCAAACAATGGACATATATCGGAAATCCTTTATCAAAAATCATTTATTATGTCAATAAGATATATCAAAATTAAATATTTTAATCCAATGGTCGGTTTTATAATATAGTTATAAGGTAAAGAATTATCAGAGGTGTCAAATATTAAGTTTGACAATGTGGTGTCAATTGATAATGTCCCTTTTTTTATACTCACATTGTTCTGTTTTACATGACGTTTTTGAATTTTTTACACACACCAAAACACCTAATAAATTTTATTACTTTTGACGCCAATATTTTTATTTTCATATAATATATTCAACTATAATACTATCTCATTTTATTTATTTATCTTTGTAATAAATACTTAACATAATTTTTGGAAAAACAATAAATATTGCATTTAACTTTGAAAACGACATGTAAAAAATCTTTTCGGACAAATGCAATAATGAATTTAAAAAATTGTTCAAAAAATTATTTCTCTCTACAATATTTTTTGTTGAATAATTTGTCTTATATGTAACGGTATTAAAAAAAAATGTATCCTTTTTAGGAATACTATTAGTATTCAAAATTGCCGGAAAAAAACGAATGGAAGAAAAAAAAATCAATAAGTTGAAATGGAAACTAATATCTCATTGCTTGGGAATTTTTGGAAAAACAATGTTTAGAACATGTTACAGAAAACTCAAGGTAATGAACTCTTATACAATCATTTAACTTTTTGGATGAAAGGGGTTTTAGAGATCTGCCATACTTTTCATTTTCGAGATTGTTAATCGTTAATTGTTACTATTAGGTTTATCTACATTATTACCAATATTAGAATAAGTGTTATTAGAGTTTATGGCTCGTACTTTTCATCTGAATCTGATTCTAATGCTTTCTTTATATGATTGTTGTTTGATCGATTCAGATCTTGGAATAACAATTGGGTATCATACATGTTTTTAATTTAGATGATGTATTAACAATCAGATCCTCGAATTTTCACTTTCGACATAATTTCACTACATGTTGTATTTCGATGAAAAAAAGGAGGAAAACCCAGTGTTCAAGTTTACAACACATGGATTTTTTGGTATGGTTATTTGAAAAAAAATGTTTTTTTTAATGAATTATCATTTTCAACATCATGGTTAAAATTTCATTTACAAGATAATTGATTAGTTTGGAGTGCTTGAAGTGGAAGGCAAACCAAAAGTTTAGCTAACATCTAGTAACCGTATCGAACATATAAGGCTTAGATTATAAACCTTCACTACCTTGTTTATCGAACTACAAAAAAATTATTTTTCTAATATCATGCCTTTATAGAAGGTTTAGATTATAAACCATTAGATATATTACTATGTTCATATAAGTTTGAAAATCACTTTGAGAAGTATATGTTGCTGCCTATGAAACCTTCAAACTGCTCTAAATTTAACATCCCTTCCTTTTGAAAGGTCGTAGAGATCCTGAACCATTGAAATATATCGGAGATAATTTATTATGTCGATAAGATATATAAAAATTTATTTTAATCCAATGGTCGATTTTGCAATATAATTTTACGGTAAAGAATTATTAGAGTTGTCAAATATTAAGTTTGACAATATGGTGTCAATTGATAATGTCCCTTTTTTACACTCTCATTGTTCCTTTTTACTTGACATTTTAAATTTTTTTACTCATACCAAAAACCAAGTAAATTTTATTAGTTTTGATGCCACTATTTCTCTTTTTCCTATAATAGATTTAAATATAATACCAACTCATTTCATTTATCTGTCTTTATAATAAATATTAAATTCTATTATTAAAAAACAGTAAATGTTGCATTTAACTTTGTAAATTACAAGTAAACAAAATCTTTTAGGACAAATGCAATAATGAATTTAAAAAATTGTTGAAAAAATTATTTTTTTGGAATAATTTGTCTTATAGATAACACTATTAAAAAAATGTATCCTTATTTATAATACTACATCTGTTCGAAATGCAAAAAAAAAAAACGATTATTAAAGCATTTAATTTCATGTCGTCGTGCACAAAGCTTCCGGTGGAAATCAACCTCAACATATCAAAAATGGCTCCATAGCAACTCAAAGAATTGGAAAGAAAATCAATGATAAAGAACACGTTATAAAAAACTCAAGGTAATGAAGACATATACATTTGTTTAACTTTTTAGGGTGAAAATGGGTTTTAGAGATCTACAATACTTTTCACTTTCGAGATCGTTAATTGTTACTATTATGTTTATCTACATTATTAATAATATTGGAATAAGTTTTTATTTTATTTTATGGTTCGTACTTTTTATTTGTTGAATCAGATTCTATGTATTCTTTAGATGATTGTTTTTTCTCCGACTTAAATCTTGGAATAATTGTTGGGTATGATACATCAGGTTTAAATAAATTTTTAATTCAGATAATCCATTAATGATTAGATCCCCTGTTTTTCACTTTCAATATAATTTAACTACATATTACAATTGATAAAAAAAAAAGTATAACTCAGCGTTCAAGTTTACAACATGGATTTTTTGGAATGGTTAATTGCAAAAATATTTATTTTGTTTTTAATGAATCAACATTTCATTGACATGGTTATAATTTTATTTACTAGATAATGGATTAGTTCGAGGTGCTTGAAGTGGAAGGCAAAACAAAAGTTGAACTAACATATGCTAATAATAACCATGTAAGTTTTTCAATATTAAGATTTAAATCTTTTCAGTTTGAATGAATGTAAACATGACAAATGTTTAAATTAAGGCAAATGCTAACTTGTGCTCTCAAGGACACATGTTAAGGAACTCATTATAGAAATATACGTATCAAAAGTCGTGCATTCAACTTCTTAAAAATTTAAATATTATGTTTTTCAATGCAAAGTTGCTTTTTTTAGGTTTCTTAACATGTGCCCTTATGACACATTTCTTAAACGTGGATTTTGAAATTGGAATAAATGTTGGACCACTTATAGATGCTTTAATGCAACATTTGTATGTCAGAGTTGTGTTATTGTATGTCAGAGTTGTGTTATTGAAGATACATGCATCATTCAACATGGTCCAAAATATAATTTGATACATGAGGTGAGACTCTCTAAATACTACATATAGCACATCATCAACAACTCACAATTACAACAGAATTTCATTAGTCAGACTCATCATATACGTCATCATTAATCAACATTATTCAACATCATGTTTTCTTCATTACCCAACATCGTCATTACTCAACATTGTCATTTCTCAACATTGTCATTAAAACCTGCACTCAACATTGGCTCCTCTTATTTACTACGCACTTCATTCTAATGGCAACGCTTCATACATCGTTTCTAGTTTAAGGTTTTTACCTCGCCAACTACCGTTCTTCCTATCACTTTTATTCCTCTTACTAATACAACATTATATCACCTTACTTCGTCTCATCATTAATGATCATATTGGGCACTAATCCATATCACCATTAATAGACTCTTTACTCCTCATCCCGACTAGATTATAACCTAGTACTTTGTCTTACATTCATCGTCATTTATGACCTCAATTATCTTCATCATTCATTACCTCACTCTAACTTAGGTACTTATTGCTCCGGTGATTTATTATCTTGTCGCTTCACTATTATTATCCCTAACATCATTCATTACTTAACACACAACATTCCATCCCCGTTCTAATTCATTTTTTGATTCTCTCAACATCATCTTAAATCAATGACACTATTCATTTTAACTTAAGGTCGTTTACTTTACCATTATCATTATTTCTAACATTACCCTTACTTAATTCAAAAACCTAAACTAGTTTTCCTCAATTCTCATCTTTCAACTTCATCTTTTAATTCGTTCATCATAAATCTCACATCATAACAGCAACATCATATTAAGAATTAAACACTCCTGTCATATATTAAGATACCCTAAAGTGCAAAGATTCTCCCCTTACCTCGAATTCTCCAAAAATGCGACGTTTGTCTCTCTTCTCCTTAACTAGGGTTTCCTCCTCTCCTCTCTTCTCCTCTTTTCTTTTCTCTGGTTCAGCAAGAGCGTTTATTTTGATTTTTTATCTCTCAATTTATACTAGGAAATTGGGCTATTCAACAATTATTAATTTTCCTTTCCTCAACTTACCATAATTTTACTTATTCCTCCCCCAGTTATTTTATTACTTCTACTCTGCACCTCCCACTTCTATCTTCTCATTATATTAATCCTCATCACCTATCAAATCACAATAATAAATAAAACTCCATCTATTTAACCTCATTAATTTAATAAAATAGAAATTTCGGGTGTTACATCGGCCCCGGTGGTTTCCAACACTAAGCGGATCTTGCAATCATTAATTTTTTTTTAATTTTTTAACCGTCTATTTTTCTTTAAATGAAAATTTCCATCTTTTTTAGAAATGTAGAGAATCATAGTACGATTATTTTTGTCCGGTTCATACTCTTGTTTTTTCACGTTAGTTTAGTGGGTTCATACTCTTACGTTAGTTTAGTGGCTAAGCCGACTTGAGGGGTTAGTTAGGGGGAACAATAATAACCATTTAAATTCATATTATAAATAAATATATATTTAGATAATCTTCTTTTTTATATAAATATTTAGTTAATATGACAACACATAACAAGATGCTTGAGACTTAATCTTGCAAATTGCACAACAAATAGAAACTACCTCTAAAATATTTGGTACTTTTCGGGATCAACCGGAACCTAACCTCATAAACCATCTAAATGCTATCAACTTGGTCAAGAGGGAAAATTTAGACAACTCTAGTGATGAATGTAGCAACAAAAGGCAGGGGAAAAGAACCTTAACAACCACAACTCTCACCCAAAAATTTAAAGATGTCGTAAATATAAATTCATAATTTACTGAAGATGGCAATCTAATAAAAGTGGTTCAGCAAATGGCACCTTTTTTAAAATTTCTTCAAGACATCATAGCAACAAAAAAGAAGAAATTGGGCTAACATAAAAAATGATATTAGCTTATAAACAAAATAACAAAAAATGTGCATTTAATTAATTTTATTGACGTGTTCAATTAAGATTGCAAGGATAAAATTGAAATAAAAAAAAAAGTTATAAGCTCATGACAATATGTAATAAGCTCATGTAAAATTGACTTCTCAAAAATATGTTATAAGCTCATGAAAACATGTTATAAACTCGAGAAAAATGTAAAATTGACTGCTACCAAATAGGCCATTTTTAATTGTACAAACTTATAAGCCATAAACTCAAATTTATGTATTACCAACCAGTCAAATTAACCATAAAATCCGGGCATTCCCATGGCGCACAAAGTTGAAAACATGAGCGCCAAAAACCATATGAATATTGTATTATCTATGGTACCTTACAAAAAACAAAATCTCCATCCAGTACATAATAGGAACGGTATATATGATCATAACAAAGGTATAAATCAGAAGCTGAAACTGATGGCACATAGAATTAGTGTCTCCATTACAATTAGGGCAACGCATCCAAACACAATATAAAGCTCAAAAAGTATTAAACATCCCACGAAATAAATTCCTACTACAATTGTAGCCACCATTACGTCCTAAACCACAATACATGAAACACAAATTTAAGTTGTTTCGGAAGAGGACCCAGAAATAAAAGCTAGATAATATTCACCCCTGCATCCAGAAATACCGACCCAAAATACTCCCAAAAAGTATTATGCCTGCAATGATAGAAAACCAGGGAAATAATAAGCGACCTCAATTCTTTCTCGTGTTTTATAGCCAAGAACTAAGAAGGCTGGCAAACAATATTTAGAATAATGTAATTAAAAAAATGCAAATTTTGAATGAAGACGAAATAGAAGCAAGTAGAATATGTTTAGGTGCTCAGAAGGGGGGAAGTCCCCCAGAAAAAGACTACTAAGTAAACCAACCCCTAATAAGTATTGCATAAGTAGGGATGATGGGAAAATAATGATGCATCTAGATGCCTAGAGTATGGGTGTGAGCTTAACTTCTCTACCATGTCTATCAAACTACAAATTTACATCTAAAAAAAACATTTATTGTGCATTTCAAAAAGGTTTAGATTCTAAACCACAAGATATATTTCTAGTTCTTGTAAAATTGGAAATATATTAACTTTGGTCCCATATACACATTTATACAATTTCATACTTGCATTTAACCAAAAAGTAAATAAATTAGTCTCACGAGTCCCAAATCAGGGACTAAAAGCACTCAATTATTGCATATCAACATTTTTCTGGGACAAGAACATTTTTAAGTGTTAAAAAATAAAAATAGAGGAGGGAGAAAACCAATAGCTACCTTATTGGCAATGTTGTTGGAAAGCCAGTCCAGACCTTCATAAAGACCCTCCCCAGAGGTGGCACAAGTGCTCTGTATGTACCTGGGAGACCCGGAAGCGTTTGTTAGAACACAGTAGGATGTCTATTAACACCAAATACTACATGTAGCATTATCAAATTATTTACCAGTGGCGCTGTCTGAGAGAGTGGAGACCCAGCTTGTCAGTAATCTCAGCTGCATTCATTGCATTGGGAAGATCTTGTTTGTTGGCAAACACAAGCAACACTGCATCTCTCAGTTCATCCTGAAATTATAATTAAAATAAAGGTTTAAAACATTGTCATTTTACAAGAACACAAAAAAGAGAACAAAGAACATGGACTCAAGGACACTGATAATTATTTTCATGAACATTTTATACATTGAAATAGACACAGAACTACATTCAATCAGAAGCAGTAAATTCATAGGGTATTTGACTATGAAAAACTGATCATCAACTACCAAAAGACAGATTAATATACAGCAGTCATCAGAAAATATGATCCAGCAAAAACATGGATTAATTAACAGCAACAATGATGAAGGGACATGCTTCCCATAAGAAGCTCGACAGAAATTCATCTTCATCCACAGAGACACGCATTGAACCAGTGAACATTATGATCTAGAATCATGTATCAGTATCTCTACCCAAATCAGAGTTGTACAAGCAACACATCTTCATAAATCAATTTGATTCCTATATCTTTCCTCTGTTGTCAAAGTGGAAAAGCGACGCGGCACGGTATGCAGGCGCGTAGCGGCCGCTATTTCATGACGCGGACACTAAAATTAAAAATTATATTATTAATTAAGGATTAAAAAAGTATGAAAATAATATATTTAGTATTAATAGTAAATGAAAAATTAAAGATTATTAATTTTTTTATTATTAAATACTATTATAAAATGTATTTAATAATTAATATTAATATAAATGAAGCATATATTTATTAATCTAAATGAAAATTTATTTTGTATTAATATTTAGTATTAATACCATTGTTATTTACTTATATAAAATATGTAAGCTTTAGTCATTGGGCCTAACTTAGTCATTGGCAACACTCTAATACAGAATCTACACTAACCCTAGCTTCTTTCTCTCTCTCTCTCCCAGCAGCCTCACTTTTTCAGATCTACTTTCCTTCTCCCAGCCGCCACACTTGTTATCACAGATCTACTTGCCTTCTTCACTTTTCTCATGATTCTTCTACATAAATAAAAGTATGGAAATCACAATCATCTTCTCTTCATCATTTTTATTCCCAGATCTCTACTCATTCTTCATTTTGACTGTAAAAAGGACTATGCGCCCGCTTTGACCCGATTTTCCCGTTTCGCACCACCAAAACGCGGCCGCTATTGACAACAGAGTATCTTTCTATCTCAATTCTCAACAAATTTGTGGATGGAAAGAAAATATAGCACAACATGCCAAACTAAATATAAGAAAAGTACCTCATTCAACATCCTATGTAGCTCATCTCTGGCCTCAACAACTCTATCCCTGTCATTGCTGTCAACGACAAATATAAGACCCTGAGTGTTCTGGAAGTAGTGCCTCCACAAGGGACGAATCTGTAGAAGAAAGCACAAGTCTTTAGCCACATACTAAAATATCTTGTGAAGTACACTATTTTCAAAATGAATTTGAATAAAATACCTTGTCCTGGCCTCCGACATCCCAAACAGTGAAGCTAATGTTCTTGTATTCCACAGTCTCCACATTGAACCCTAAATTAAAATATATAAAAAATAAATTAATGAATACAAATAACAGGATTTCAACCTTTCTACGAAGCACTCTTGCAAAAATAAAATTAGAATAAGCTTTTTAGAATAATCTTTTGATTACATGAATATTTTAAATAAAGTTTCCCATCAAGTTTAAAATAAACATGAATGAAATTACATGTTAAGGGTAACAACTCCATAAACACGAATGAACTTAACAATCTACAAACCAAATGCATATTTCAATTGAGAAGCTTTTGTAAGGTAGAACATAATCCAAACAATGTCATTATAGTTGTTTAACAATATTTGCACATCTAACATCAAGCACACATGTTAAACAATATATGACATAAAGTTAGGGATTTCATTGTTAAATATAAAGGCAAACTTCTTCACAGATTTAACAATGTGTGGACCTCTAGATCACATTCAATGTTAAACAATCATTGAGTTAACATGCAAAGAAGTCGGTTATATAGCAAAAGACCAAAACAATCAATACATACAGATAATTCTACAAATGCCAACCAGGATAAAACCTATAGTGAACTACATAGCACCGACACTTCAGACCAAATGTGTGTCTAGTGAGATTACGTTCAATTATGTAATTTTTCTCAAATAATGATCGGTGTCAACATGTCTGTGTGTCCATACAAAAGCAAAACTTGCAAATCAAAATTCAAACAGGTAAATAACAATTATGATATATGAATCTAGCTAACAACAAAAGTCGAACCGAGAAACTTACCAATAGTAGGGATGGTGGTGACAATTTCTCCAAGCTTGAGCTTGTAGAGAATGGTGGTCTTACCAGCCGCATCGAGACCAACCATCAGAATTCGCATTTCCTTCTTCGCAAATAACCGACTGAACAGCTTCGTGAATGTTAACCCCATTTCTCCTTCACTTCCTTGATCAAACCTAATTTTCAATCAAAGTTTCAATAACAAATCACCAAAACATAAACATTATTCATAATTTCTTCACGCAAATCAAATTAAATCCTAAATCAAAACGCTAATACAACAACAAAGTGCATCGACATCATCAGATTCAACCAGATCTCACGCTAAACAAGAAAAATATTAAAGAAAGTAACATGAAAAATCGATTTTGACTGTTGATCGGATCGCACAGAATAAAATTACAAGATCAAATGAAAAAATCGATAAAAGAAGAAAATTAACTGAACGATGAAAAACAGAAGGATCTGAATAGATCGAACGAATGGAAAAGGAATCGATTTGCATGAAGAGATTGGATCTGAGATTTGAATTTACCTTGGAAGAAGAAAAGTTGATGTAGCAGAAATCGCAGAGACAGAGAGAGAAGGGTGAGAAGAATGCTTTGCAACAACGCGGAATAGGAATTGAGAAGTGTGCGAGATTTGATTTTATTACGTCAAAAGGGTACCATAACTTTTATTTTTTTTGCTTAAAATAAAATAAAACAAAATAATGGATTGCATTTTGTGACATAATGTCGCATCATATTAACCAATCCAATTGCGATAATCATACTTTTTTTATAAATAGTTTTTTAAATATAAAATTAGTTGAATTTACGTATGTGTTACAATTCAATTGGTCAATGTACATCATATTTTCCACTTTAATGTTGTTGAAGTGCTAAAATATATCAATTTTTTTTGTCGTCGTTTTCAATTTTATCTCTTCATTTAAATTACTAATGTATTTTTACGGTGTTGGCCATGTTGCATATATAATATTTACTATTTGAGTTATATATATTATATATAAAGAGAATATATGATTTTGAGCTGCCTTTTTAACTTTAAATTATATCTTTAAATAAATTTGGTGTAGTTTGTTGATATGTTTTTTCTAGATAAAAAATAATAATTTTGTAAAAAAAATTATGAAAATTAACAAGGAGAAGGCAAGTGCACAAAAAACAAAATAAAGTATAATTTTTTATGTTTGAATTATGAGTAAATAATTAAGTTCGTTGAAAACATATGTTAAAACAAATGTAATTTATTAAAGTCCTGATTAAATATGACAAAAATTTATGTGTATTTTATTTAGATGTTTATACCACCTAAAATTTTAGAAATAGTTATAACATCAAATGAAATATTTAACGGATAATATACAATAGTGTATGTATTTTTCTGAGATATTTATCCTAAATAGAAAATAAATTTTTAAAAAATAGAAAAGAGGTAAACAAAAATATAATAGGAGTTCTCTCAAAAAAAAATATAATAGGAGTGACACGTGTACAGAAAAGATAAAATAATTATATAATATTATTTAAAATTGGATTATGATGAAATAATTATATTTATTAAAAAAATATGTTAAAATATTAAAAATTAATCAAAAACTATTTTTAATATTATAAGGGCATATTCCCAAAAAAAAAATGATAAATAAGAGGGCATTATCAGACCTAAATATGAAGTCTAACGATCAAATTAAATACCTCCATATACACAGACAATGAGTAGGACAAAAGGATGATCCAAAAACGGATTGACTATAAGTGGTCTCAAATTTGAAGATTGTTGTATACACATTTGTTTGGGTTGAAAAACACATATAAATTACTCAAATGTCCTTTAACAGTTAACTGCCGAATTATGGAACCGGCTGCAGTTAACTACCGAGGAAAACTTCGGTAGTAAAACTACCGAGGAAAACTTCGGTAGTTAACTGCCGAGGAAACTTCAAACTTTTTTTTTGACAAAAACCTTAAATTGTCATTATTAATATTTATTGATTTTGAATGTTTCAATCATTATTTTGGTACGTTTCAAACGATTGCAATATTATACTTATGCATATATATTTTAATATGAATATCATTTAAATCTTGACCAAAAAAATAAATAGCATTTAAGTCCTCAAAAAACATTTCAATGAGTGTAAAAATTAAGCATTTGAATATTGTTTTGCAAATTACTTAAATAAAAAAATCGTTGTGCACAATTATTTTAATGGTGAAAATATAACAACATACTATACCTTAAAAAAAAAATCGTTGTGCACAATTATTTTAACGATTTTTTTATTTTTATTTAAGTAATGTGCAAAACAATATTCAAATGCTTAATTTTTACATTAATTTAAATGCTATTCTTATTAAGATATATATGCATAACTATAATACTGCAATTGTTTGAAACGTACAAAAATAATGATTGAAACATTCAAAATCAATAAATATTAATAATGACAATTTATGGTTTTTGTAAAAAAAAACAGGTTTGAAGGAAGTTTCCTCGGCAGTTAACTGCCGAAGTTTTCCTCGGTAGTTTAGTGCCGAAGTTTTCCTCGGTAATTAACTACAGCCGGTTCCATAATTCAGCAGTTAACTGCCGAAGAACATTTGAGTAATTTACATGTGTTTTTCAGCCTATACAAATGTGTATACAACAATTTTCCTCAAATTTAGCTATCTTTACCATGTTATTTGATGTCATTTGAAGGGTGGAGAGAGAACACTAACATTGATGCTTTTCAACAACTCTCATAGGTTCAAACTAAACTTGAACACAACAAAAAACAATTACACAAAATGTAAAGCTTAAATAGGATAATACGCGATATGTCAAACAGCAAATCATCGGTGGTGGGCAACACATTCAGATTTGTGGTTGCAGTAGCCATGATGTTGGTGGGGGTGAGGGTACAGGTTTCAGGGCGCTTTTTTTGTTCAGATATTATTTAGTGATTGTTTTGAATTATTCCATTGCACTTTTAGTTTATAAACGACTGATGCCAGATTGCCAGTTATACAATCTTAGTATAAGGTTGACCCTTCCCATCATTTGTGAAAGTTAAAAAAAAAAAAAATTGGACTGTTTTTTCAAATCCAATCTTGCATAACTGTATAACTAAATGCATACTTTTGACACCAGGAAACATTACCCAGCTGGCCAGTTCCATCTAAACAACACAATTTATTCTTTCCAAATAAATCCAGTTAAGCCCTATGCATTACCCCCCATCCCATCCACAGATAAAACATTAACAGTAATCAAATTACCCTGCTATCTTGCAAACAATATAAATATAAACAAATTCCCCATCAAAAACTCATTATATATTATGTATGAAAACTATAAGTAGAACTCGAGGCACATTTAGTTGTATCTCAACTACAACTATGGGCATTGCATTGAAAACCAATAGATA
>Ga0315913_1003499_pt1 | contig 18877 bp, 7 predicted proteins | sample MpolsnodulesMG_FD_207736 | JGI IMG/M metagenome (GOLD analysis project Ga0315913, IMG submission 207736) | Medicago polymorpha root nodule microbial communities from Los Angeles, California, United States - small nodules | ecosystem: Host-associated > Plants > Roots > Nodule | place: USA... | reverse complement strand
GTGTACAAGTAAAATAGTGGTGAATCCGGCACTTTTTTTTTCTATTCGTATTGGATTAATAAATATCATCATATATCACTTGATATAACTATTAGTTTATTGATGTAGTAGTGGAAAGAAAAAAAAACCTTGTATGTGATACAACACCTATCTTATTTGTGCATTATAGGACTAGGTCTAGGTTTGACATCTAATGCTAACGAAATATTATTTTTGTATGGTTACAAGATCAAATATAAATCTTTTAGGCACATTCACAAAAACATTATTTCTACCTTTTATTCTTCTAATTAGTTAAAAAAAATATTCCAAAAATTCTACTTATTACTTTTTTCAAGTATGCCTAAGGCTTGTGACCATAATTTTGTGACTATAGATGACTTGTTTTTTATATAATATCCAACCATAGCAACATAATATCTCATGTTATAATGCATGACAATGCAACTAGTGATCATCCTCTAATTCAGATGCATTTGATTCCAATCTCTATCTCTAACATTAATTTTCAAACAAAGAGAATGCAAAATTTGCTAGTGAAAAACATAATTTACATAGCTTTTAGCCTTATTAACAAACCTAAGAAACCTTAATTGTCAACAACAAGCATATCTTGAGTTCTTGACTATTTAAAGCCAAGTGTTTAGGGCATTATATCACAAAAAAAGTGTTTAGGACACTATGATTCCATATGTAGGATTATACATAAGCAAAGCAAAGAAAAGGATTCCTAGATTGTGGCATTACTCATCATTCTTTTAATGCCTCACTTTGCTAGTTGCGACTTTTGCACTTTTCCATGGCTCTTGGTGCTGCATAAATCAGATGGATAATCATATACCAATATGAATTCTTTATTTTGATTTGATATTTGTGAATTTTATTTTTCAATGTTTAAATCCCCTTTTGACCTCTATGGTTTATCATATTACATCAATGATGCTTTAAGAGATATTTGAGACAGAGATTATCATATATGTGAGACTCACCTAATCCAATTGCTTCAGAACTTTTCATTATCCTTAACCTCTTGCAAGAGTCGATGAACATCCTAAACCAACAACAATAAAAACATTTAGAGTTAAATACTCACCATTTTGTTTTTTTCTATTATTGCTTTTCTCAGATGATAAAACAAAATAAGTAAGTTTAACCAGTGCTCTCAAGGCACCGGTTGGCAAGACACAACAAGATAATAACCTTTTCATAATTTAATTTCCATTATTAATTCACAACAACGTTATATATTTTAGGTTCAATTATTCGGTCGGTCCAAAAACTATTTGAAATTTTTTAAATAATTCTCTGAACTAAAAAAATTTAAAATGAGATTTTTGATCTTCTCAAAATTTGTAATTGAGTATTTGAGTTTTTATGGAGACCTAAACTTTCAAATAATCAAATTATATCAAAATTCATATATATATCTAGTTACATATTATTCAAAAGTTTATGGACTCAATCACAAGTTCATGAATCCATGTGAGACAAAATATGCACTTACTTCCATGGAACATCACCAACTAGCATCCAATCACCATCTTTATCTTCATAGGTGAGGACATATTCTGAGCCATGAAGGAGATCCATCAATCTACTTTCGCACACATTTCCTTGACCAAAAACTCCATGAGAGCCAAATTGACCTGCACTTTTCATTCATCAAAAACACCATCAAAATGAGTTACATGATGAACATTTATTAGTAAAAAATTATTTGACCTATTAATAGCACTCCTCTAAAAAAAATCTTAGCTCAAGGGAATCAACCACCCTTTAGTTATGCACGTTTTAAATAAAGGCCTAACAACCACAAACATCGGACACAACACTGATTCATTGACACAGTAATAATTTAAAAACCTCTTGATATTAGACACTGAAACATGTTGGACACGCATTCAATCTGAAGTTGTACCACATATATTGAGGCAACATAAGCCGCCTTTTACTCTAATTCTCCACGATATCAACGATCGCGACAACCCCGAGATTGTTATCTTAAAACCTAGTGCACAAGCAAAATGAGAAAGTAATTTCAAGTAATAAAAAATACTCACTGATTGTAAAACAACTAAACATCTTTTCTAGTGCAGAAGATAGTTCCTTGTAAGTGTGAAAATTTTTGAGATCCACTTTCCTCAAGTATGGAGCACCATCCATGCTCACTTTTATATAAAGGCATTCAGATTTGTCTTCTACATCATCAATATCATTCTTTTGAGATTGAGTGGCCATTGAATTCTTCCTGAAAGAACGGATTGGTGGCCATCCTACAACTTGTTCCCTAGATAAGAAATGAAGACAAAATTAAACTATAGGATTTGATTATAACTTCAAAATTTATTTGGATAAATAATTTAATTAAGGACTTATAGCATAAGTGCATATGTATAAGTTATTTCTACAACAAAAATTAAATAAAATCAATATTTTTGAGAGCTTATAGAATAACATGAAAACATTGTACGGAGTTGTGATAAGTTGTTTTGATAAGCTCTCCTAAATAATCTCACAAGTGCTTATGTAATAGATAAACTCAAACAAGAGGATCATTAACACTAGGCTAACATGAGATTAAAATTAACAAGATAAAAAGTAAAAAATCATTTAATCTTTCTCTCTATCATCTCATTTTCTTCTTACTTTTTAACACTTGGTTAGCACACACAAATATTAGAAAAATTTAGGGACAGTAAATCAACAATAAAAATGGTAAAATATTTTGACAAGTAAAACATGATATAACAAAAACTACTAAGAGCGCATTTTGATTGACTTATTTGAACTTATCTACAGACATAAGCATTTGAAAGCCTGTTTGGAAGAGTTTATGAAAAAAAACTTAAAACAAATTCATATGATATTTTCAGCTTATGGATAACCGCTTATGGTGCTTATTTTCATAAGCTCCCCAGAATAGTTTGTGAAAATAACTTATATAAAAGCATATTTATTTTCTTTTATCTTTGGTATTGAAATAACTTATACATAAGGACTTATATGATAATTACTTATACTATATCCAAACAAAGCCTAAAAATTTCATTTCTCTCAAACAACAATAAAGAAAAGAAAAATAGTAAAGCTAAAGAAAATAAAAGTACTTTGCAGCTGAACCAGAAATCTGAGACTTCTTCTTCTCATTCAAAGGATTTGAAGACTGTTGAATTTGATCTTTCGCAATAGAACCTTGTTGGTTGCAACTTCTTCTCATATCAATGGCATCTGAAAAACCTCTTTTTGCTCCTGAAACTAAACCCTTAAGCATGCATAAAGAGTATGCATTTTTTCCTTCAAGAAGATCATTATCTCTCTCTGGTGATTCAGAACCAGGTAAACCAAGTCTTAACTCAGTAGCCTTGAGGTTCAAGCCATTGTTACTTCTTTGAGAAAATTTCTCAGAACTTTCCATTGTAGTAATGGAAACTTTAACTTCAGTTCAAACTTCAGTTTACAAAACTACTTTAGTATAAAGAAAAACAATGATGAGAGAGAGAGAGAGAGAGAGAGAATTGAACAGTGGAAAAACAAAGAAGTTTGAAGTTTTGTTTTGATGAATAGAGAAGGTTCTGTCTGAGGTTTGTGTTCTGTTTGTTTTGTTTCTATATAAACTGAAAAAATCACTGTCTTCTGTTAAACATTGATAGTAATGGCATATCATTGTAACTTGTAAGTGGTGTAACAAAATAAAATGAAAAGGAGAAAATGGGAATATTGAATTTTAAGAATAAGGACCAAGGAGAATAGTAGATATGGTAAAAATAGAGTATATGGATTAGTTTTGGGTTAATTAGGTCCCCTAAATATATCAACATTTGATTTTAGTTCCCCTAAAATATTTCTTAGGTTTTTCGTCTCTCCAAAATATTTCATCCATTAAATTAATCCCTACTTTTTAGTCAACTCATGTCTAACCTTCATATTTTTTAATGAAATTTTTCAGAAATTGGTATAATATTATGACAATCTCTCAAAAAAAAAGAATTTTTTAAGAAAACAAAAATTAATTAAATATGAATTTTTATGTTTTTGGTGCTAAATAATTCATATTAAATTCATGTTTTGCTAAAAAATTCTATTTTTTTTTTAAATATTGTCATAATTTTCTACCCATTTCTGGAAAATTTCATTAAAAAATATGAAGGTTAGACATGAGTTAACTAAAAATTAGGGACTAATTTCATTGATGGAAAATTTTAGATGGACCAAAAACCTTATGAATATTTTATGGGGACTAAAATCAAATGTTGGTATATTTATGGGGACCATTTACTTATTTAACCAATTAGTTTTTTATTTATCTTTTTGTGTTAATATATATATATATAACATCTAAATTTTAGATAAAAAGTATATAATATTGGTTCATGTTGGACACCACCTGATGTAGGAGGTTTTCCATAGTACTATTATTTCAGCCGAACTTTAATCAGTTCTGTTTTATTTTCTGTTTTGGATTTTTGGTTGTTTCCTTGGTATTTAAACACTTCAGATGTAGCTAGACAATTTTTATTCATTCAATAAAATTTCAGAGAGTTTCCTCAATTTCTGCTGGATTCCGGAACTCTATTTTCACAGGTTTGTCGCTTGGAAACTTGTTTCTTTTTAATATAGGTGTAACGCTTGTTAACCTCCACTTTCAACTGTGCACCAACACACAACACCGACACATAGATTTAGATTTGTTATAAATTATAGATCGTCTTATCTCAATTTAACAATCGTTGAAGTGCTAACGGTGTGAATGTGTGGAATTGTTCACAAAAGCAAATCGGAATCCTTGAAATCATGTTAAATTTATTTTCCATTTTTTTTAACTTATTATCAATATCTATCTATTAGTATCAATATCATGTTAGTTCTTTGTGTATCTATTTAGGTGCTTCATAGAATATTTACTTTAAACTTTGAAGAAGAATGTGTGGTTTTTTCTTTTCAGATTTTATAATTTGTGTGATTCTTTTTTGTGGGCAATTCAGACAAACAACACAAAGTCCTTATCATACTTTTCCTTTTACATCCTTTCTCTTGTTATTTTTTATTTGGATATATGAAAATTTATACTGTTATTCTACTTTTCTGATTTTATTTTTGGATAATTTATTTAACTATAACAACTTAGATTAGTTTATTCGTGGCATTAGTAGAGAGATATATATATACACTAGTTTGAGACCCGTCCCCTGCACGGAAAATGTTTTTCCAAAAATTATTTTGTGTATATTAAATAATATATTAGTTTTGATGATTTTTTTTTTCTTTTTTTTCTTATATTAAGGACCCCGAGGAGGTAGATAAATAATACCTTAAAATTCTAGAAAAAAAGGAAACATTACAGTTAAAGAAGTCTTATTTTTATTTTGTCATTTTGTGTTCACCTAGAAGGTTTAGACATTTTGTCCCCTTCTTCTTTGTGTTACTATAAAAATAGATCAAACACACTATTTATTTTTTGACCCAAAAACTCAACCCTCTGATATGCGCATATGAAAGGGAAAATTAAAGCTAACTGAAAATACGAATTTTTTAAAATAATTTAGAAATAAAATCGAATTTTAAATAATTGTAACGGTAACTCATGTCAATTGATAAAAAGGAGGACTATGATTGTAGTCTAGCAAACCCATGTGCATTAATCGCGGGGCAAACCAGCGAACCAGTGTACGAAAATGAATCCATATAGTAAGAAAGGTTACATGTGATTGATTAAAGTACCAACCTGGGTCTAAAAATGGAAAATGATAAACCATGAATTTTGTTATAAAAAGAAATCAAACATGAATTATTTCAAATAGTAAGAAATTAACGTTAGTAGAAAAAAAATACAAACAATCAATTGGGAATAATAAATTGGTTTGATGGTAAGTTTGGTTCATGTCTCTTGTTGAAAATATTTTGTTTTGGAGAGGAGAATATGCACCATTAAAATCAAACAATGTAGATCAACTCTACATAATACATGCATCCATAACATAACAACCTAGTTAATTCAACTCTAATAAGTTCTAACAAATAAATGAAAAAGCATTAATCATGGGCACAATCAAATGAACCCGTCTACGAATATTAAACCATATAGCAGAAAGTTTATGTGTGGCCTATTAAAGCAAAAAACCGGGTCTAAAACTGAAAAATGAACCGATCATCAACATAAAAACGGTCCATATACCATCAACTACTTGAATTAGGTTGAAAATTAAATGTAGAATGAATTTGTTAAGTTAAATTTTTATTAAGCTATAAATAAGTAATAACTCTTTCTAAAAAAAGGTAATAAGATGCTCCATATAGTGCAATATTGAAGCAACACAATTACATAGGTGGTAAATGAACAGTTTTTACTCCAGTCATGTATTATAAATAATAAAGAGTGATGCGTCCTCCCGTTGCAGAAAAAATGCATAACAGATGTCAAGTTACAACAAAAAAGTTAAGACGATTATCAGTGTCATTTGTTGGGGGCACCGATGATTGTCATTTATTGGGGGCACCGTTGAAATAAAAAGCATTTAATTTACCAATAAATGACGATCATTGGTCAATCCTTGCATTAATATATCTTTTAAGTTGTATTAATATATGATTTTTTTTTTTTGAAGAAACATATGAAATTATGCATGATGTATATTATTATGTCTATATACACCATATTTCAAAGTTTCTAAATTACTAATATTAGTTGGTGATAGATGATCCTTTTTATTAGCGAATATCTCCATAATTTTTTTTAAGATATTAATATTGTAAAAACCACCGATGAATTGATCTGAGTGCTGAGATTTGTGTAAGAAAAAATATCGTCTCAGAGAGAACCTATCCTATGTAATTTATAGATTCTTCGACGAAGATTAGTCACTGTTAAATGACAGTAGAAACTTCCTACCTATAACATGGAAACCAAAATAAAAATGGTAATTCAAAACCATTAAAAACTTTTTTTGTTAACTGCATGTACTATTGATATATTTCAAGCTCAAACAACATTTTATTTGTTTGTTGGTTTTCACATTATATTTCAACGGATATCTCATACTTAAACTTATAATGAGAATAGTGTGATATGTAATGACATTTTTTTAATTTTTAATAGTATGTTTATATTATTTATTATTGATTATTTACATTTGTCAAAAAAGTTATTGATTAATTACAAACAACGGTAACTTTAATTCAAACGATTGCAACCAAAGTTCCTATTTGTAGATAGAATATTGAAGCAACAAAATTGCATAGGTCAATTAATTCAAACGACTGCAACCAAAGTTCCTATATATGCAACAATACGAAATAGAATATGAAAAAAAATCAATACATGTGGCAAATCCTATGGAAATACACAAATACCTTTTAAGTGAATTGATAAGTAATTCTTATATCAATTAACTTTTTTCTTTGATTCTATACATATAAGGATGATTCATACAAAATTAAGCTCATGATACATAAATGAATTGTAACGTATCCACAAATATATAATGGTTTACCCATGCAAATGAGGTTAGGAAAAAACCAATACATCTAATATTTAGTTTCATAACACATCAAAAAATTATGGCATATCAAAGTATAAGAATATGATAGCTAGTTTCACCCTTATGCATAGTAAAGGAGAGAAACCCTTTGCTTCAAAATCCCATACAAAAATAAAAAAACTTCTCCATACATTGCTGAGTATATTTTGATACTTTTAAAAGCTTGTATCAAATCAAGGATATTAATATACTTCTGAAAAAGAGACGGAAGAAACGATGTGGTGGAAAGTGCCTGCAAAATTAGCCTATTTATAGGACAATCACATATGTAGTTTTGTTAAGTCAACTTTTTTGTAGTAATTAGATTTTAATGAAAATGAATATGCTTTAAAATCACATCATGTGACAATTTCAAGTCTACACAATTCTCTCTCAATTATATTCTGCTACACAATTTTATAATATTTTTTGCTAATATTTTGCTGCACTTTTTTTCTTTAGAGTCATTTTCACCAATATTTTACTACGCGTTTTTCTAATAATTTTTACTAATATTTTTCTACATGTTTTTTGTTAGTCATTTTCATTAATAATTGGATTCATTCTAATTAATATTTCACGAATATTCTCTCCTTAATTTTTTGTTGTACCATATTCTTCTACACGTTTATTTGTAGGGTAATTTTTTTGTTCAAGTGACCCTCATGGATTCTTAACTATTTTTTCAAAGGATTATCAAGCATTCTTAGAATTACTATTTTTTGTTTGATCAAATAAAAAATAATTAACAAATTTAAATGACGACAGAGAAAAGCCAAATGGGAAATTTAATCTTGTCAATTAACATTGCCTTATATAATTAGTGTCGTGAAAATTGGAATTTTAATCATCATTTGCCAAGTGGCACAATGCATATGTGGAGAGCTTAATAGAAAAGAAGCATTTAATATAGGTCATGGTAAAACATTTGCAATTGTATATATTGTATATAATATATATATAGATATAGAGATAGATATTTATGGATGTAGTTTTAAGTAAGGAGATAATTATTTTGCTAAATAAATTAAACATTCTTTTTCTAATAAAATTAATTAAAATAAAATAAAAAATATGGTCAAATAAGTAGATATTTCATTTATTGATATTTTTTTTTTCACACGTCAAATAACCTTCCAACATTTTAACGTTCTACTTAGGTTACAAGCTTGCATTACCAAGTTTACCTTGATAATTTAATAGCTAGTGATTATACCATGTGTAGTAAAGTATCCACTATCGGAGTCAAGTACAAAGTTACTCTAAAATCCTACAAATATGTCATTAAACATTGCTCATGACTTAAGCATCTAAAACCATCCCCAATGAGGGGTACACTTTTAAGATTTGGTATCTATTAGGTACCCCGTTAGGGAGAACAAGTTTTTAGGGTCTTAAAAGACTTAAGGTCTCACTTAAAACATCAATCTTAAGTGGGACCCATGTTTTTTAAATATTAAAAAAGTGAAATATAATGTTATAAAGTTATTAATAGTTGATTAGTGTGGCACATTTAAGAAATTTGTGTGAGATGTTGGGTTGAAAGCATTGAATGCGTATTAGATACTATTGATGAAAAATTATAAATAAGTGATGTATACATATAGTTTCGTTAAGAATTAATACCCCATCAAAGGGCATCAAGAACCCTTAAAAGTACAACAATCTCGGGATAAAATCTTAATAAATAAATATAGAAAAAATCTTAAAAGTGAAAAAATATCCAATACTTTTAATGTGTGCCAAAAAAAAGTTAAGAGTAAGATGCGGTAGAGGCAGCGTTTGGATGAAGGTAACTGATGCTCAAAAAAGTTAAGCAAGGAATCGTAGGAAAGTGATAGAACAAACAGTGTCTTTTGAAAAGCCAAGTTTTCATGCGGTTGGGAAAATACTGACAACAAAGAAAAATTATTTTTACCAACAAAAAAGATTGTCATTGATTTATTATTAGCTCTTCGTACGTTGGTTTTGTTTGGACTCAATGAGAAAAATTATAAAATAAATAAAGAAAAATGAATTCTGACAAGAAGATCTACCAAGAAACAAAAATGATATTAGAATAGAAATAAGTGGGAAAGTGAGGTAAAAACACAAGGAAATTTTTGTGGGGTGAAAAGGATATAACACTTGAACTCGTGTTTGTACTTCATGGCTTGTAGTATTATTGGTTTGTACATCCCTAACTCGTTTATCTTTGTGGATTGTATATTTTAGACTTAATAAAGAACACCGTGTTTGGTCTTATAAGTCCTAGTTCAACTCACAAAAAATGTTAAAACAGTTAGGTTGGACGTCATGATCGGGTTCGAATTCTGACACCTCCACTTATGTAGATATGTTTACGATGGTTTTTTCATTTCGTCTACCTGCCAAAAAAAACACCATGTTTGAATTTTCGCTATGAAAGCATACACATTTAGTGTCTCATATATAGTTTTTTTTAACTAGGATCATCTTTAGCGATAGAACCTATAATTGATTATGCCAAAAGCGGCTTTTAGCGAAACGTCTCTGAAAAGTAGAAGTTAATAGTTCACTCTCATCCTTACGGGCTATATACAATGGCATGATTAGAGGTAGGGATGAGAATAGGCTAGGTCGAGCTATGCTTTGCAAGGCCTAAGTCTGGCCTGCCATATTTTTTTAAAGTCTAAGCCTGACTTGCGGCATGTCATAGGCCAATTTTTTAGGCCTGAGCCTGGCCTTCTGAAAGCCTGATACAACCTGTTAGCCTGTTTAAAAGCCTACATCTTATGAACATCTCTAAATAAGCAATGTGATCTAAGTTTGAATGGACTAGCGAACTAATAGTTCAATTAGATTAAACTCTCTTTTGATAATCAACACGAGGTTTTAGGGAATTCGACTATATATTGTATCATATTTTTATTCTAGTTTATAATAATACATTTATATATGCAAAAAAAAAATTAATGTATACTAATAAAGCTTAAATTATTGAAAAAGTTTATAAATTTATATTTTAATTCAAAGTACAAAATATAATATAATAATAAATAATATTATTCATATATTATGCATTGTCCCTACTAGATGAGTTAAGCTCACGAGGATGGATGTTTTGGTTGTTGATAGAACTGTATTCATTTGATTATTTTTAAATTATTGATATAAATAGCTAATTTTATTAAAAGCATCAATTATATAAAATAAAAACACAAATGAAATTGCAAGAACATGGGGATTTTATTGGGATTGTATATCCATGAATTAGTTACTCACCTCGGATGGATGATATAACAGTTGGGAGATCAAGGACCACCATGCACAATTCTTTTTCAAGTAATAACTTTATACATATTATAATAATTGTAGAACATAGTGTAGATCAAAAGATAAAGAGGACATTTTAGAATTCCCTCCTAAATCAATGACAACGAGTGTCCCTTGGTCATTATTTATATGAATCATAGTTTATGTCTTCAAATTCACTCATATACTTGGAACTTTATTACTTCAAAAGTACTTTTAACTAAAAACATAATATCTTGTCAAAAAAAAAAAAAACTAAAGACATAATATACATCCTCAAGTCTTATCTAAACCGATAAAAATACCAAAAGGATTAAGTATTCAAATCAAGTAAAACAACATGACTATCAACAAAATGACCACCGGTGGTAAACAACATAACTATTAAGAAAATTCTTTCAACTACAAAAGCATAAACAAAACACATGTAACATACTAGCTAGTATTAGTATACATGCAATCCGGGATGGAGCCAGCTATAATCTATGGTGCAACTGAACATTCAGTGATAAAAAATAAACATTATCAAAAGTTTGAACATTCAAAAGTTTGATACATCTGAAAATCAATATAACAATGAAGTAAACATTCAATATTCAAAAGTTTGAACGTTCAAAAATTTAAATCGAGAGTCGTGACAATGCCACTATGTACAATAATAGTAACATTCATTTTTTTCTCATTAGCATACATAAAACAAATCTTTTGGCGAAGCAAAACAAATCTTAATTAAAGTAGGACTAACCCTAAGTTTTATAATTTATTTTTATTAATATTTTGGTGAACACTCATATTCCTAAACTTGAACTATGAAGAGGCGACACGCAGCAACCTTATTCTTATCATATATAGGAGTAGTACTTTACACTAAATATGGACGGCTGTAATTGTAAATCACACCCCTCTTTTTCAAGTTCTTTTTCCTGAAAAAACAAATGCATCAAACTATGATCATCATCCAAACATAAAACAAAGAACCCAAGATAGAAATCACATCCGTGAAGGTGGGTCCCTTTAAGAAAATTCTTACTATTGTTTTTGTTTCTTGCATGAAATTGGGTGGCCCCAACAACAGAAGTGCTAACAGCATTGCTTCTTGAGCAGTGCATCAGTATCACTATATGAAATTATTACTTCTCCATTTTATAATGGGTGTCATTTTATCAAGAAATTTTGTTTTAAAATAAATATCATTTTTCACTTTCTAATGTAGAATCAATAACGTTTTTTAATCATGTCTTTTAATTATTACTGGTATACCGCTCCCAAAACAATATTTTCTACTTTACATTTATGATGTTTAGGTACACACCAATAGTTGATAGTGTTTATTTAGTATAAACGATGTCTTTTGACTACTTTATTGCATTTTGTTAATCTCTGTGCAATGCATTTGTTATAATTACAAGAGTATTGATCGCCTCTGCCATGGCGAGTCATGAGGTTGGGTATTTTGATTATAGCTCGACAGGGAGGTTCATGGTCATACGTATCCCCAACATTATTATAAGAGACATGTTATTTGAACAACTATTTTTAGAACAATTTATAAGACAGCCAAAAATATATAAAAAAATGTAGATATTAAAATGAAAATATCATTTATCTTTGTATAAAGTTTTCTCCTAGTTACTATATCAAGCAACTAGCTACTAGTATGTTTGGGGGTGTGTGTTGCATTCTGCGGGTCCAATGTGTCATGTACTTTAGCTACGGTTAACATAATATATAGGATAAGCCTCAGCTTTTAACCTCCCCACTAATGAGGATCCTAATCTTATTTCCTCAACACTCAAAGCATTTCGCATCTCTTTGTGCATGAAATAGTGGCCTTAACTCATAGTCTTCATCAATCATCATCATCATCATGGGGTAGCTTTCATTTTCTAGTGCCAATTAATGGTTATTCTATATTTAGGCCTTGTTCGAATCTACACCTTACACAAGAAGTTTTACCAAAGAAAAACAAATTATTGCTATTTGGTGATCAATTCCATATGACTTATCAATAAGACTAACGTATTTTGAGTTTTTTTAGTAGAAATGTATTGTGAGTTTGTGACCGATTCTAAACATTTATCTCTAATTTTATGTTAAAATACTTCCAAAATCTAAACTCACACACTATATTTAGTAAATAGAAGAATCATGGCTGACTTTAAACTTTTGCGTTTGTTTCAATTAATTTCAATTTTTTGTTTAGTACGATAGAGGGAGAGTAAAGGACCCAATTAATTTCAATTCTACTAAGGCAAATTAATTAACCTAAATATAACAAGAGTAGCCCTTGTGAATTACATCCTATTTGAGAGAAGAAAAGACAAAGGCATTTTCTATCAAAAAAGAAGAGAACAAAAGGAAAGGGTAAATTACTTAAGAAACTTAATGATCAATATTTTGACTACTCAATCTTCTTTTAACCTATCACATCTAACTCTAGACATTTGTTTTTTGTTTTATGCTTAATCTTTTTGAAAAAGGTTTTATGCTTAATTGAAGTAACAATAAACCTAAAAGAGAAGCTAAAAGAGACAACATTCTAGCCACAAAATATAGTTAGCTTCTTTGTGAGGTTTCCCACAACATTGATGGTTGTTTGACGTAGATCTGACAATTTAAATTCAAATTCAGTATTTTCAATTATAAATTAAGATTTAGACATGGTTTTCTGCTATCTTTGATTAACGATAATCAATATCTCAAATGTGTGAATATATCAACACGATTTTTGACTCTGGAGAATCCTAATTCCAATATATAGCAATTGAAAAAAGAGTTAGAGTTACTCAAAAAGAGACTTCAATAATAACTTATTTTTTGAACAAGCCAAAACTAGGGCTTCAATAATAATAATAATGTCTAACTCTAAAATGAGAAAATGGTTGTCATAATCAAACCAAAGACTTTTGTGCAAAGGGTAAGAGACAGCATGAATCTTCAAAACAACACTCACTTGACCCATCAAGAATTTGAATTTTGTAAATTGAGTGGAGTTTCAACAAGAGAAACTTGGTCCCGCCAAATAGCTTGCACAAGATTGAAGATTCTCCTTTTAACAGAAATTAGAGAAGATACCATAAAAAAAATCATTTATTTTTTGCCTTTATTGTATTTACATTTTGATTATCATGTTTGTAGGCAGTCTTTTTAATGCTGGGGGAAATATATAGACCTCATCCATTAAAGAAAAAAACTGGTAAAAAAAATGAGAGATAAAAAGTGGCGAACAAAAAATAAAATCACATTAAAGCAATATTCCCTCTAGTCTCAAACATAAGCAATTTTTCACTTTTTAGGTTTATTCAATAAATGATGTATGTAGTCTATAATATGGACCACATATATCATTTATTAAATAAACTTAAATAGTGAGGAAAAAAATGGTTACATTTAAGATAAGAGGGAGTATTATATAAGATAAACATCTATTTAGGGTAGAATTATATAAGATAAACATCTATTTAGGGTAGAAAGTGTTGGAATATTTTATTAGTTAATTATATTCCAATATCATTATGTGGGCAAATATTATAATAATAGTTATATTAGCTATTTATCAATTGTGAGTCTTAATTGATTAGTGATCAAATTAAGTAATAAGGCTATTAGATTTCTAATTGGATAATTAATTAAATATTTAATTAATTGATATGGACTCAATGAGTGGATGTCCGGATGGCCCATTAACGGAATAATGGGAAAGGTCATCCAATATAAAAGAGGCTATGGTCCCCAATACACCGTACACGGCAAAACTCTCTCTTCTCCCCATCTGAAGAGAACTTGAGGCATACAGGTACCGGTTGAGGAAGAACCAAATCGGCCGCCGCTAACCCTATTTTAGTGTGTTTCATATCATCATCTCTTCTCTCTATTTAGGGTAGAAAGACCATGGGGAAAGGGGAGAAAACGAAGGAAGAAAAAAAAAACGAGAAAACTTTGAGGAAATTCCATCAATATTGGAAGTGATGACATATTGGTATTCAAAATGTATATATGAGTTGGAGCCCATGATCAGTATGGGATCCATTCTAACTCATAATGGATAGTGGATACCCATAAAACGGGGTATTTAAAATGGATCTCATACAAAATATAGTAGAAGGTTAATGTATAAAAGAGTGTATAGATTATTCGATGCTAATTCATTCACTAATTAAACCAGGATTCTCTTGGATGTTAATTTCTACCAGTATTTCCTTCTCGGTCTTGAATGTTTTGTCTATCTTAATTTGTTTTGTCACTAATTAAAATCAATCTTAACTCTATCTAATTGAGTTTCTGGCTTGCTTGCGAAAGGTTATAACTACCAAAATCAATATGGGAAAATATTCGTCTTCTCAGATGCATCTACATTTTTCTTTCATCATCAATACATTTGTCTTCCTCCTACTATTTTTCTTCATCCAGTTTCAAATACACGTTGTTACCGCTGATGAAATGTACACATCTTCTGCACCTTTCAACTGCGGTTATTTCAATGGTATTACATATCTATTAGTGAGTCTAAACACTCACCCTAGTTACTGTGACCAGCCAAAGTTTAAGCTTGATTGCCAACATGGCAGCTTGACTTTGGACATCATGTCACAAAGGTTTAACAGTTTCTGGATTGAAAAACTCATTCACAAACCAATCAAATACTTTAGAGGAAGGATTTGAGGTTAGGTGGAGCGATGTGGATGATGAAGTGATATGATATGTCACGATTGCATGAAATCTGGTGGAAGATGTGGATGCAATAATAATGTATTTCTTCGATATAAATTTAATCGATGAAAAGATAATCTTTTTTAACCACATTTTGTCCCCACTTTTGGATGAATAATTTTATAAGTCGCGCACGCACACATGCGCACACAGATTATTTTGTGAGACTGATACTAACATGTTAGTTTATTTGTCTCGGAAGAAATAAAATAAAGAGTGTATAACGTGCACCTATTTATAATGTTTTTATATAGAAAGTGAAAAGGATGATGACTGGAGATACAAATAACGTACAACACAAGAGTATTTGTGACTATCGAAGATAGCTTTGTTAACTGAAAATGGTGATAGTATTTTGATATTAGAGGAACTGAAATTAAAAGTGTTAGTACTTGATAAAAGAAAATCATAGGGCATTTTTTAAAGCAAGAGGCTATATGGAGATAACCATAACCCTCGCACACAATATCCAAATTCCAAACACACGTATGTATGTATGTAAGGGGAATAAATCTCTCCATCGGAGTTATTCACCGGTATCTCCTCCTCTTATTGATACCATCGTCTTCCAATTCCGATCAACCTTCAAATCAGTCTCGAATTATGATTGAAGCAATACCATAAAAACTTCACATAGACATAAGAAACTATAGTTTCTTTAAATTTTAAGTCATGATCATTTGTCGCAATCCTTATATTGCATAGAATCGCAGTCAAATTTAATTGATGCGGCATCAATTGCACTTCCGTGGCAGTCACAGAAACTCAAAGAGTTTGATGTCGAACAACGGTTCAAATCCTGGTTGAAAATTTCTTTAAACCTCTTGATTATAAATAAATTATTCTTATAGTGACGGTTGGCCTTCTAATTTCATATCAAGATTGAAATTCACAATTTTTTAGTGCAAAATCCAGGCACACCACTATCCATCTTGTCTATAGTTTGTGCACATTGGAATACCAATTCTTACCTTATTTTTTCCCCTTTCACGGGAGAGTCTATTCAAACGTGCATACAAAGCCAATTTGATTCAAACTTGTCATCTAGTAGTACTATGTAGTGGATACTGCAAAAAAGCCTGCAGAAGTTTTATTAATGCATTCCAACTTGCATTACAACCATCAACAAAGGGAACCCTGCATCAAACAAGAATTACTGGGACCTTGATTCTTGGCATTTCTAAATGTATGCATATATATACACATTAATTGATCTCGACTATTAAATTGAGATCAGACGACTAAAATAAACCTACATTAAATCATCTTTAAATTTACATACATCTTTAATTTGAGATCAAACGATTAAGATTTTTTTTAGATGATTTATGTCACGCATAATCTGTATTATTGACACTTGAGGGGCATGAACTTCACTCCGTATAGTGATTCAACTTGAATTTCACTCTGTTACAACCCTTTTCCACATGGACCCCCCTCAATTTATGTTTTTCACCTAGTGACATAACATTATTATTAGTTGGTTGTAAGCATGGTTATATATTGTGATTGTGGTTACCCTACAAATTTTATATTGCATGAAAATGTGATTGATGCGGTCAAAATTGTGGTTGCAATTTGGTTGCAGAGAATTTAGAATTCTTTATGTTGTGTCCGCAATTATGGTTGCATTTCGAAATTTAAAACCATGGTTGTTAAGTGTATCACTTTTTATATTTAGTAGGTTTTTTTAACTTTGGTTTCATTTGAAAATTTTCCTTAATTAATTTTTGTCATTTCATTAGTTTTACTAAATCATTTCAAAGTTCATTCGCTGTAGAGCTGGTCATGATCTGCTGAGTAATGATTTTTCCACAATGATGAAAGATATTAAAATTTGCATCTTATTATAAAAATAAAAATAAATATAGTTCAATATGTTAATTACAATCTGACACTATAAATAATAATTGAAGAGAAATTTTTTTGATGGAACAATTACAAGAAATGGTACAATATGTATATCCTTGTGAATTTGGAGGAATGGTACTATACTATTAACTTAATTAGTACTATTATTTCGGATTTGGATTTGGTGCGATAACTACATGACACAATTCTAAATCTTAATCTTTCGATCTCAAATTAAAGGTTGAGACGTGTCTTTTGTTTCGAGTAGATCCTGATACTATAATTTATTTGTAGAATGTTCATAAATGTTTAGAAATTGAAAGGATGCATGCTTTGTCCAAGATCAAGAAACAGCTAGGAACATGCGGTTTTGATGAATTATGATTGCTCCAGAGATATTCTAATCATGTTGATGTCTTGTCCTGCAAATCAAACATTCATGCATATCATGTAAAGGTAGAAAACATTAAAAGGTTATAAGGAGAAGAAAATAAATGTGGCATTGTGAAGGACAAGAGCTTTTTCATTTTTTTGTACAGGAGTATAGTACAGTACTAAATTATTGTGTTTAAATTTAAATCATTGGGTTTCAACTTTTGTTATATAACTTATTGTTGCGAAGAGTTTTCTGCACTTGAAATTTTAAAAGTTTAATAGTTATGCAAGTAAAACTCAAAGTGTATTGGGTTGCCACACTTACATTTAGGTTCGATTCGCCCCCACCAAAAACTGTATATTGGATGTAATAGGGATGACCAGCGAGTCCCTTCAGGATACTATGAGTTCTTTGATGAACTCCAGCCTTAACTTCAAAAGTAGCAACTCTAATGCATAAGTTAGAATTACTTAAATTTTTAACAACTTTGAGTTGTTTAATTGCAACATCGTAATCTCCTTTTTCGTAGGATAATGTTGTCATAGCAGGCAAAGCAATTCCTTAAGAATTCACACCAAACAGCGAGAATTAACTGATTTGAAAGACACCTGATCACTTTATCTCTGTTATTTTCCAAAACAATTTATTTTTATTTTTATTTTCAGTTAAACTCAAATATATGCTCTGCATACCCCCATTTATTAAATCCATATTATAATTAAATTGCCAAGTTGAGATTGAAATAATCCATGTGGAGACGAACTTATAAATTTTATTACTTCAATGCATTTTTAGTACACTTGTTAAAAGTCTATCAAGTTTTTGGCGCCGTTGCCGGGGATTGTTGATTAATTTCGACAAGACAATTTTTTTTAGTTAGATTTATTTTATTTTATTTTATAAAAAAAAAAACAACATTGTGCTCTTTAAAACTATATCATTGTGCTTTGCTACTACAATGTTTGTCTAAGTTTTGTAGCAATGGGGGTAGAAGACTATTTGTAGATATTGAAGAGATCATTATCCTTCTTTATGAAAACTTTAAGTTTTTTTTTTTTGTCAAGTAGTCTAGTGGGTAGAATTCACCTTTTTCAAGGTGAATAAGTGGGGTGTCTGGGGTTCGAACCCCGACCCCTGCATATAATTATGCATG
>Ga0315913_1003498_pt1 | contig 18885 bp, 16 predicted proteins | sample MpolsnodulesMG_FD_207736 | JGI IMG/M metagenome (GOLD analysis project Ga0315913, IMG submission 207736) | Medicago polymorpha root nodule microbial communities from Los Angeles, California, United States - small nodules | ecosystem: Host-associated > Plants > Roots > Nodule | place: USA... | reverse complement strand
GGAAGATCATCAACATCAGTATTTGGAGCCACTATCGTACTCTGTAAGAGAAACTTGTCTTTACATTGCATATCTGGAGGGTATTCGCGTTGGGCTTGAAGGGTGACTGTACAAATACAAAAAGTGGACAATAAGACAGATGCTAATACTGCAAAATGCGAAAGAACTCCCGATTCATAAAATAATAGCATACATATGATTAGTTTCAGCAAGTCTAGTATTGTTGAACCAAAAATAAGATCACTTGGAAAAATCCTTTGGAAAATACTATATCACATGATCAGATATATGATCGGTTGAAACTATAGTGTCAGTATTTACAGGCTTAGTCTACTGTATGGGCATTTAGTAATGTGATTGCATGCATATCTCCTTTAAGCAGCTCAATCTTCACAAAACTTTAAAGACCTAGTAAAAGTAAAAGTGTTCCAATTTCAAGCCTAAAGGAAAAAGAGTTTTATTAACAAGAGCTTCTTGGGAAGAGGTTAAGGAATACAAAATAATATTACTCTTCATCAAATCACCTTGTTTATTTGAAGAATAAAGTATGTCTCTGGAGTTTCAAGATGTGAAGTGCTTCTTCTTTTCATTGAATAGTTTCTACATTTTGAGTCTCCAGTGTGTTCTCCGAAGTCTAAATTATGTAACACCGACACTTCACATTGAAGGCATGTCTAGTGTTCGACACGTGTTGGTAGGTCTTGCTGGCAATGCACCGTGATCAAGACCCTGGTTGTTTAGTATTTAGGTGAAATGTGGCTGGTTTAAGGTTTGTCTCGGGTTAGGTATATATAGAGGGAGGGGATCGGGTTGATAGCTCCATCATGGTCTCAACGCACCCATTTAACTCGGAGGACCATGCCATACTCCTCCTCAATCCTCATCGTGTTCCTTTAGGTCCTAACCGAGTAAATGCACATGATTGACGATACTTCTAAGACTTGTTCAATTCAGACCCTGGGTCAGGATAGTGGCCTTATTCATATTATGGGTTAGGATACTCGGTGATAGACCCATGGTCCTCTTGCTTAGGGCCGAGTAGATGTATCAAGTACATGTCCGTCCAGTTACATTCAAATATTTTATTTTCTCAAATTATAAACGGTGTCGACGTGTCAGTGTAGTGATGTCACTGATGTGTCCGGTGTCCGTGTATGTGCCTCTAAATCCAAAAAAGCACAAAAAAAATCATCACCTCTGATGATACATGAGTCCCAAGGATGTATAACCCCAGTGTTTGGTCGTACAAAGTACTTCTTTGGTGAAGTGGTTTTGACCTAGCAAGTATAATGTAACAATAGAATCAAATGTAATCAGAATCAAGAAAGAATATAATCTTAGAGAAAAACACATCTAGCAACAAGAATTAAGTTGTGGAATGTGAAGCAGCTAATTGATTACCTTGAAAGCAACATAGTTCTCTGTGTTATTGAGGACTTTAAGATCACAAAATGTTTGCTTTTCCAGCTCAACTGGTAACATGAACATGATGAAATTGAGAATATTTACAAAATAAGAATGCAAAATTATTACGGAAAACAAAGAAAATGAAGGATTTCACATTTATTTAAAATGATTTCTTGTGTCAAAATGAAAAAAACATAAATCAAAGAGAAGTAAAATTATAGATCCTTCTTATAAAGGAATCATCAACATTATCAATAGAACAAACCCGTTATGAAGGCACCTTTTAAATAATAAAAAAATATGGTAACATAACATTCTGTGTAGCTTTTGTAAAATCATGGTGTGTCATTGTAATTCTGCAAAATTCACTGCAAATCCAAACAAACATACCATGCACTAAGATGACGATTACTAGCTACACAGTTTGTAATCATTTACAGGCAAATAGAATAATTAACTGATCCAATAAAAAAAAGTAAATCTTGATTGCATGAAGAGATCATAACAAATTTATTTATAATAAAAGAAAAAGAATGAACATAACATACAATGAAACCTGAGCTCGTCGGGACTAATAGTGATTAAGGGAGTTGCAGTCATGACGAAGAAGAGAATGATAATCAATGAAGTGTTTGTTGAATGGGAAATGAATTAGAGAGAAGAATCAACACAACATAGCGGCGAAAAAGAAGGGTTATTATTAATTAATTAATGAATTAAAAGGGTGATGTAGGTGTAGGTGGGGGCGAGTGAGTGAGGTTGAACGAGGAACATGGAAGTACCAATGACTTGGTTCAAAAATAATAACGCGATTTTGTAGGCACTTAGATCGCTTCCGGTCTTAACTCTGAATCAAACGGAGTCGTCACTGAATGAAATGAATGTCTGGGTCTGTCTCTGTCTCTGTCTCTGTCTCTGTGTCCTTCAAAGACACGACTGTTCTTACTTACTCTGCTCTTCTGTACGAGTACCACACTCTCTCTTATGCCAAACAAAACCTCACTATTGCTTTCCACACCTGTCCTTTATACCTATATATAGAATTTTGATTTCACATATTGCCTTCTTTTCCGAGTCATAAAAAACAAACATAGATATTGCTTTCTACACCTCTTCTTTAATTAAAGTTACAAACAAGATTCATTTTCAATTCTATCTTGTCCATAAACTACAAATATGTCATTCACAACGATTTCATCATCATCAATACATAATAATGATAAATATTTTTAAGTTGGAAGTGAATTGCAATTATGATGTAATTTTTTATCATACAAATGGTTAATTATTTTCTAAAATTTTACATCATTTATAAGATTGATTTTGATGTAGTGTTGGTGTTAAATTTTTTAAACTGTTAATAAATTACTTTTTATGTAATATTTAAAATAGATGTGGTTAAAGTTAAATATTTTAGTGATAAAAAAACTGTGATAGATTGAAAATGTAAAAATTCTCCACATTGTTAATAAGTTATGTTATTTGAACAACCATTTCAATGACAACTTATGGGTCAATTCCTCAAAAAAAAACTTATGGGACAATAATTGATTTACAAAGAAAATGAGGTATTAGCACAAAAAACAAAGCAATAAAAGAATAGTAAAAACATAATGTGAGTATGAAAGAAAGAGTTGTCACGAAAATTGTCAAAAAATAGTTCATTATTTGTATGTTGAAATAAATATGATTAAACGTGATGTAAATTCTCGATACAATATAGATGAGGGAAAGACATGGTACCCTGGAGTTGAGTGTATAGAGAAGAGAAGGGTGGTGAGAACGTGGATAAAAAGAGAGATAAAAGGAAACACATCCATTTTTCTGTCCTCATAAATCATCTGAATTTGTTTGATTTCCTGTTATGCCAGAAAGAGATATTTGCTCGGACCCATCTTATTTTGTTTTAAAAAGTTAATAACTACAGAGTTACGAGAAGTTATAACATTCATAATATTTTTTGAAAACATGCTAATAAAAATATTAGGGTTAAATATATTTTTGGTCCCTATAAATATACCAACTTTTCGTTTTAGTCCCTCTAAAATTTTCCTTCAACTTTTAGTCCTCCAAAAATTTTCCATCTTTAGTTTTGGTCCCTCTTTTAAAGTAAACTCATATGTAAAATTCATATTTTTGAATAAAATTTTGCAGAAAAATTCATAATATTATAAGAATCTCTCCCAAAAAAATTTAGAATTTTTTAACAAAACATGAATTTAATATGAATTTTTATATTTTTGATGGTTAAAAATTCATATTGAATTTATGTTTTGTTAAACAATTTTAATTTTTTTTGGGAAATATTTTTACATTCTACACATTTCTGCACAATTTCATTAAAAAAAAAAATACTAAAATTAACTTAAAAATAAGGACCAAAAGTAGTGATTGCAAATTTTATAGGGACTAAAAGTTGAAGGAAAATTTTAGAGACTAAAACGAAAAGTTGGTATAATTATAGGGACCAAAAACATATTTAACCCAAAATATTATATATTAATTAAGACAAATATAAAACATAAAAGAGCATGGATTCTCACATCTGTAACTTGATGAATCATTTATTTATCTAAATCATTCGGGTGTGTTTTTCTCTTGATGAATCATTAGAGATCACACACATAAGAAGATCCATTCCCAATCAAAGCAAGTACAACGTTGGAGGATTGAATAACTAAACTTATTTGAGTTAAAGGTCCTGAGTTCAAACTCAGACGAAAGAGTTAAAATTAATCTAACAAACTAACTACTATTAACATTTTTCATGAAAACAAAAGTACAGCTTTTGAAGATTGTGTCCAAATATGAAAATATGCAATCATCAACAAAAATGTGTTCATAAAATCAGGATCCTAAAAGCAAGGGAAGAGTCCAGACTTTTATCATAATGATCAAAATAAAAGCAATTCATTGATTGAAACAAAAAAGAAGTAATTCTTTGATGCTTTTAATAAAGGCAGCATGAGAGCCAAACAAAGTTTTTAAAAAATGTAGCATGATGGTAACAAGGGCAGATTCATCACTGACTTCTAAATAATGCTACTATAGATCAGGTCCTCCAAAATATTGAAGACGGTGGCTGCCCAGTATTTTATTTGGAACATTCAGGTCCATGCATAGATATTTTGATCAGGCACAACACATGAAAAATGAAATAATAGGAAAAAATAATGCTACAAGCCGTCTTAGCTCAGTGGTAGAGCGCGTGGCTTTTAACCACGTGGTCGTGGGTTCGATCCCCACAGACGGCGATTTCTTGTTTCCGTAATTTTTTTTACCACATGACAAGGATATTTATTTAGTAATGTTCTCACTAGTGCTTGGCTTTCTACCAAAAATAAAGATGCAGAATAAACACTTCAAATTTCTCAAAATTATCAGGGGCAACATACACTTGTTTCCATTTCTTAGAGAATATATTAAAGGGAAGAAAAATGATACATTCTACAATACAACAAATCAAAATAAACAAATTGTGGGCGTGAAACCACATTTCCAGGATCAGCAGATTACTTTGAGAATAAGAACATGATGAACAGTGAGTGACCTTATCATTTGAAAGTGGAGAATCTGGGAAGCTTGTCTTTTAGATAGTACAGTCTTGCCTGCCTGACCTTTCGGTGCTTTACCACTTTGATTTCTTTGATGTTTGGTGAGTAACTGTGACATGAAACATAAGCATCAAAACATACGTCATTTCAGAAGAAAAATCCGGTGAACACTTCATTTTATAAGGCAAGGTAATGGAAATTGCGTTAGTGTGATTAATCAAAACCTCATTCTTTTAGAGGAAAGAGATATCATTAAGCAACAACTAGGACTGAAAAGGCATTTCCAAAGTGTTGGAAAGTCCAACAGAAAGGGTTGCACGATTACAACTCTCCAATGGAGTGAGTGAGTCCAATTCGTAAGATCAAGGATATTTTCAGCTGTATTGGTCTATGGTCAGTGCTCCCAAACCAATTTCTTAACAACGAAAGGTGCAAAGTTGCAGGTTTTAACAGGCAACCATGGTACCAGTACTAGCATAGGCATGACAATAACACGAAATGCAGCAGCTTGAAAGTAATCTACAAATATTGAAAATGATAATTCGACTATTCTATTTCATTTTCATATTTTTGGTCATCCAATGTCTCTAAAGGGACTTCAATTCACTTAAACACAAGTAAAATTGTTAAATGAAAAACTCGTCCCAAATTCCCATCTTCCAGTTTGAACCTCTTCTATCCTAGTCACAACAACAATTGGATACATGGTGATGCACAAGAAGGCATCCAAAAGAAACATTCATCGGTGCAAATGACAGTACCAATCTCTATTAAATTATCGCGAGAGAAAGGCAAGAGTGAGGGTACTTACATTGGGAAGACTATCTCAACCCCTGTGCCGGCAATAATTCTTCGGACGCGAATAGTCGTGTGAATACCAGCATTTTGTCTTGAGATGACAATACCTTTATAAATGGATAACCTACGTTTGTTCTCCGGAACTTCCTGCAAGTAGGGCAAAAATAAATGACCACAAAAATCATATCAGCTTATGACCCTTAAACATATTAATTTGTAATTTGAAAAAAAATGAAGAACGATGTCAATACCAATCTGATTTCCACAATATCTCCAGTCCTTAGGTCAGGAGTGGTCCTCACTTCATCTGAAGCTGCAATTGCCCTCTTATGCAATATCTGCACAAGCAACACCATGCTTTTCAGAGTTCATTGTTCTTTACTTTCTCCCTTCCTTTATTTTTTTTTGGGACGTGAAAACCTAACTCTATAATAAAAACATCACGCTTTCCGTGTAACCTTCAAATAGAATTTTGATGCATGGGAAATATGTTGAAAGATCCACCTTAATTGCGGCCACCCCTGCTATCTATTATTCGGCCATCTCGCTTGCCATCATTGCGGTGCTACAACACATTTAATGTGTTGGGTTTTTTCAGCAATATGGCCTTTTTAGTGTCTGGAAAATCTTAACCTTACAATTGGTTTTGCGGAGATGAATTTGGCCATAAGTCCAAATTGGTATCAGCTCTCGTTTGACGAAGGACTTCTCGAAAGCGATTTAAACAACTTCGAATAATAGCTATCAATTCATCTCCGTAAGGAGGACTGTTAAATAAATCTTATTAAGGATAATAATAGAATGATATCTTTAATTATAAGCAACATATTGTATTTCTATATTACCTAATCAACATTTACCAGTATTAATATACTTTGTATCATAGAATTGAATATCATCTAAGAAGCACTAACACAAACACCAGAAGCGTCAAGTTTGGTAATAATTTGAGAATATGACATAATTGAATGCAATCTCATATCATCAGAAACTTATTCCTCACAAATTTGAACTAAACCATTAACAGTATAGAGTCATGGAAAAAATAACTTACCCCCATAACATCACCAAGCTTAACCCGAGTTTGTCTGGGAGGCTTGGCTTCCTCCACCTCAGATGCAGAATCCAAAACCTGTTCTCCTTCAGCTTCCGGAACTTCATCAACATTATCCGAAGCGGAAACAGCATCGGAATTGGAATCAGCTCTCACAATAAAACTAGGTTTAGCAATGAGAGGACTACAGCGCCATGAAATTGAGGTAGAAATCAACGGCAAGTTACGAGAACCGAATGTGGAAGCGGTGCAAGAAGAAGTGAAACATAGCTTCGTTGGAGGACATTGAATTGGGGAAAACAGAGCCTGGTAAATTCAAAATTGTGAATTAAGTAGCGTAATTGAAAATGTAACGTTGAATTGCGTAATAATAAAGAAGTGAGAGAAGAAAAACCTGAACTAAAACTTGAGAAGCCATAGAAGAAGAGGGAAATTAGGGTTTCGAGAAGACGGTTACTTCAGTGGATACGAGTCATGGAAATTCAACACAGAACGAAAACGTGGGGAAGAAGATGAAGTACTTACATAAACACCCTCTTCTTATCTGATTCTATCCGTTCCACACTTGTTGGGCTTGGGCCTGGAATATTAAAAATGCTGGGCCTAAATTCAATGGGCTTAACAATCAAGTCAACTCTGTGTCCAATGAACATTTCTCTTTAGGCCCCCTAATATCTCTAAAGCCTCCTAAATGCATGTCTAGTAGTTATCTACCAGATGTACGCTTTTCCAAAAAATAATGTAAGTTCGATAGATAACCACCGGATGTATATTTAAGGGGTCTTAGAGATATTCGGATACCTAAAAAGAAACGCTCGAGTCTGAGATGAGAGAAGAACCAAACTCTCACAAAAGAAGAGGAGTTAGGTTTAGGAAAGTCCTAAATAAATAAAAAATGCATGTCTAAACAATATAATCACTACTATATGAATATGATATATTTTTCATTTTCCACACTAATCACCCCTCTTTTATTAGCAAAATGACAACTATCTTTAGTGTCCCGTATTTGTCAAAAAAATTGTGTGCAAATTCATTTCTCTTACATGTATGATAGACTTTACTAAAACAGTATTCATGTAATAACTTTCCTTTCCCAATAAATAAGCGGTATAGGTTTGCATATAGCAATTCTCAAGTAGGGTGGTTGTATAGTTAGAAATATTTAACTCGCTTATTCTTTCAACGTTAAGGTATTTTTTAAGGGTAATCTTGTAAGGTATTTTGATAATAAGTAGAGGATAATGAATAAGTTAATGATAGTGGATGAGTATTAAATAGATAATAAGCTAATTGATCGTGGGTGATTTTATAGTAGATAATAATATTTATTTATACAATTCAGATGAAAAATAATGTTTTTGCGTCTAAATGACAACTTTATAACAACGTTTACTTTTGATTTTCGGTTATCGTTGTTATTTCAAAGGATAAGATGATCTTTTGTGCTTATTGTAGGGTCTAGAAAGTGAGACTTAATGGTCTTTTTTTTTCTTGCTTCAAGCTTCTATCCTTTGACACCGACTCCACCTTCACTTCCGAGTCGATCAAAAAAGAACTAACTATGCCCCAACTCATTGCCAAGCCCTAATGTACAAACTTTCCAGGTAATGTTGTGTCCAATACTGAAATCTGTCCTTTTGCTTAAATATTTGCTCAAATTCTCATTGCTTTCTTGCATTATGTTCATAATACTAGAAACATTGGTGTGCATATTGACAGGTAGCAAATTTGTTTGTGTGCTTTAAACTACTTGTTTTGGTGTGCATTGCGGCTGAGGTGGAAAATGCGGGGGTGATGAGACTGTCTTTCTGATGGCGGGCTTTGAGGTTGTTGATGGTTGGGGACGGGGCAAGGAAGGAGAGAAAATGCGAATAAAAATGCAATCTGATATGAAAGAAACATGATTTCTGCTCTTTCCACCAGTACAAAATACTCGCGCCCTGCAGCCATTCCGAAAATGCCTTTGCGCTAGTTAAGTAACGCAAGTGTTAAACTCTGTGTTATTTAACTAACGCTGCGTGAGTTAAGTCACGCAAATGTTAAGTCACGCAAAGATTATAAGGTGCGTAAGTTAAGTCACGCAGCGTGACTTAACTCACACAGGGGTATATTTGAAAAGGCTGCAGGACGCGAATGTTTTGTGCAGGGAAAAACAGAAATCAAGAAACATTATAAAGTCTAACAGAATTGTAAAATTAAATCATTGATGTGGTGTGTTATATCACAAGCCAATTTTTCATTAGATCAAGTTGTCTAGTGGCTAAAAATTTATCTCTTAAAGGTGAATAAGTGGAGTGTTAAGAATTCGAACCTCGACCCTTACATATAACAATGCATCGTCCATATCAATTGAATTAAGCTCACGGACTATACGACCAAATTTAATACCACTCCACGTTAAAAGCCACACTTTTATAATAATAATAAAGATTACTTTTTCTTTAGAAACATGCCAACAAAACTCAAATTAAGATATGTTTTCCTTTGTGAACTTTATCCACGTCAGTTAAAAAGCCCTTATCCCTTTCTTTCTTTAGCTTTAAACCTTTCTTATGTGCCTCACGACAAAGCCCTCACAAGAGAAGAGAATAATCAAACTCTCACAAAAGGAGAGAAGAAGTTAGGTTTAGTTAACTCATAAATTACCAAGAAAACAAGAAAATGCATGTCTAAACAAAATAGTACTATGATATGAACTTCAGAAAGAAAGAAAAAAATTACTACAGTGATATGATATATTTTTTTTACACAATACACAATAAAATGACATAAGTATGGTCCCTAAATACAACTTTGATGGTAAAAATCTAAAATACATTTGATATTCTTGGGCGTGAATTTGAACCCACAATTTTCTTATTTTTAGTGTTTTTTTTTTTTTGAGGGGTCTTATGTTTAGTGTTTGTTCACCGCTAGACTCTAGGAAAAAAAAAGAAGACATAACCACATATATATTAGAATCACTAAAATAGTATTCATTTTATAACTTTCCACACACGACACCAAAACAAAACACAAAACTCTTAACACAAGAGAACATACAAGATTCCTTGGGGAATTTTAAATGGCTTATTCTAATTCCATAGGTGCTCTTGGACGTCACAAGATATATGCCTATAAACCTTGAGCTTTATCTTTACACATACGTGTCAATTCCACCTTTTAATTGCAAGAAATATTCTCTCGTAAGGTTTGTGTGTCGCCTAAATTAAAAAGAAAGAGTGAATAATAACTTTTTCTTATCTTTTCTACTATCTATATATCCATCACAGAACAAAACCTTCATTGCTTTGTTCTGTTTCTCTCCGGAACTACTTTCTTCTTCCTTGTGTAACAATGGCACTCACACGTGCCACACTCATGCTAGCCATGTCCCTTGCTCTTGTGACATTGTCCATAGCCCAAGCACCCTCCCCTGTATCACTTCCACCAGGAAGCCCAAGCATGAACATGAGTCCAAGCATGAGTCCGAGTATGAGCCCAAGCATGAGCCCAAGCATGAGCATGAGCCCGAGCATGAGCATGAGTCCAAGTATGAGCCCACCTTTCCCTACTGCTGCTTCACCATCTCCAGCTTCCTCACCGTCACCTTCCACCGGAGAATCGATGTCTGATATTCCAGTGGCTTCGAGTCCAAGTAACGCGGTTGTTCACAGAAGCAGCTTTTTCATGCTACCATTCTTTGCTGGTGCTGCACTGCTTCTTGCTTAAACAGAGTTGAGAGTTCTTGATTCAACTTCACGTAAACCAAGTCACTGAGATATGCAATCGTGTATCTTATTTTCTTTTCCATTATAGCTTCTCTATTTTTTTCCCTTTGTTATGTCGTTTAAATAATATTTTAGTGGTTGATATATTGCTCTGTATTTTGTTATTGAATTGTTAGGGAGTAGGGACAGTGGTGACCAAACATTGCAGATGTGTGTATATGTTGGTTTCACTTGTTATATTTTGTAGCATTTTGTAGTTTACTAAATAAGAGAGATTTGGTGACTTCTACTTTTATATTCTAATGTTCAATTTGAGAATTCAGATAATTGATGCTACTTCTATTCTAACGTATAATTAAGTTTCTCAATAAAAACTAATAAAATTATTGGATCAACTTTTTTTGGTGTACCACAAAAGATTATGAATAACTTTTTATCAATTTTCTACATCTTTGAGCTCTCTTAATGACATGAAATACACAATAGTCAAATACCCATTGATCTGCTTCTAGTGGGATTTGGAATTGTGGTTGTATACTTAGAAATAAGAGGAGATCCATTTTAATCACTATTTAGGCACTTATTTAAGCCAAAACAACGCAATTTGTTAAGAGTCGCACATCAGATAAAATATAATATATAAATGAGTTTATAGGTGGAAGATTTTTCTCACGTTACACAAGTCGGGTTTTAAGTGTTGAATTAAGCTCGACATAACCTAAATTTAAGGAAAATGTTTGCTAACTGAACAAGTCGGTTTCGTAGGGTTGAGTTCTAAATTTTAAGGAATTCTCAAGCTTGGAAGTTGAAAATGTTTGTTAACCGAAAACCTTATTTGGTATCTAATTGAAAGAGATAGCAAAATGCTTAATGGGGTTGGTAAGCATAAGATGAACTATTGCGTGTGGTATGAATCCTTAAAAGTGCTAGCTGTTAGAGAACAACATTTGAAAAAATATAGTGATGGTGACGTTGCTTTTGGAGAAGGGAGAGGTGTCATTTTGGAATTTTATTAGTGTAGAAGAAAAGGTTAAAAGTGGAACCGAACGAATTGTGGTGGAAGAATACAAAGAAGATATCGGTGGGTCTTTTATTGCAGCAAATCAACCAAATAGAAAGTGACATGCACATGGTCTCCATGTCTAACAATGTTAACTCAGATATTATAAGGTTGATGCACACAAATGAATGCAAATATGAAATATCCCATTTTTAGAAGTGAAAAAAATGTAAAATTTCTCACAAATGTCCTAAAAATTAAAATGCTAAATAAAATGGACTACAGTATTTTCCTTCAAAAAAATAAAATGGACTACAGTATTTATCATGCAAGAACAAAAAGAATATTTTATGTGTTCTATATTCAAACGCAACTTTTAGAGAGAAATGGCGTGGTGGGTATAAACACTTGTGACAAGTTACATTCAAACACAACTCAAACCTGAGAGGATTGAGGAGGAGAGTGAGTGGATTAAATGAGTATGGAATGTAACGTGTGGACTGTATTTTGTTGATTGCAGTTCTCTAAAAAGGCATAATACTGATAGTGGAGAATAGAAGAGGTGTGGACACACATCTTTGGCCACATTGTTCAATTTTTACAGAATATAATCTTTATGCACAAGTAACAAACAATAGACATTCGATTATGCCAAAAGTTAAAAGAATATATTCGTTTATGATCATAATATACAAAGAATGCAGTAGCAGTACCACTCCAAATAAAGCATTAGATTCTATCACAATTCACAACGACTTGTATATTATAAATTATACTTCTCCACGTGTCTACGTTTTTCCATATTTGTTACTACTTTACAAAGGGATCATGAATTCATAATCAACACTAAACAAATCGATTTAACTGAAATTATTGATAGAATATTCGATATACTCACACATTAAGAAAACGTATTTTTTTTTGTTGAGCAAATTAAGAAAACGTACTTGTCAAATTAATAATTAGGCACGGAAATTCCACCTCATGTTGTAAGATTTTTCTATTAGCTTTTTGCTTTCTGACTATTATTATTCTCTCTTTTTGAAGACCGGGTGTAAAGATCTGCAAACACAAATACAAAAGTTGTGTTTTAAGCAAGTCCATATTCCACTTCAGAATACCTTTTGAGTTCTTGGACGGCAACACAATTAGGATGTTAGTAATTCACAATGATGCATTTGCACTTCTAATTATTTGCTTAAAATGAAACTTCAAAATACTCTATGTTCTTCTCCCTTTCATTGATTGATTAAAAAGTTTGTTTAAGAAGCCAAAATGGAATATAAGAGTCCTGCTAACAAATGTGGCAATGACATTGTTTAAGGAATACCAAAAAGAAATTGTCTTTAAAATTCAATCAAGCAGATGTAAAAGTTATAATCACACAATTTTCTATGTAAAAGTTACTAGTACTTTTGATCGCTTAAACAATGCTCTTAGGGTTCTTGTTAGCATTTTCCATATATTAACGCCAAGGAGAGATTAATAACTATGAGGACATTTTTTGGGGTCAAAAGATAGCAAGTGAGTTGATTTCCAGTTTTCTGCCCTTGACTAAGAAGATTATTTAAATGATGCTCCCACTTAGGTTGCTCTCAGCTCAAGCCTAAAGAGCCAGCCACTTAGGTTGCTCCCACTTATATGATTATTTTTCACATCCATTTTGAACTAAACATGCCCTTCTAATTGTTTTATTTTTTTTCCTTCCAAAATACCATCTCCTCTCAAAAAAATTAAATTTCAAAATAGGTTTTTCCCAACCTGTGAAATGTATCAGAATTTAAATTCCAAAACAGTTAACATGATTCAAGAACTCAACATTACTTCGTATTTATATTTCCAGAATGTGATGAAGTAAAATTCAGTAAAATTAAATACTTCATTGTATTTCAAAAATGAGATTCCAGTAATGTTTTCTTGTATTTCAGAATTATAATTCCAAAACAGTTGATATCCTTGTAAGTTATAACACCATAGAAGAATGTTTGCAACAAAAAAGAGAGAGGAAGGGTGATGTAATAGTAATTCACCCACAAAATTTAAGCTAGTATACCCACCAACTTAAACCCCCTTGGACCTTAAGCCTTAAGACCTGTTTGTTTGAACGTAGAGAAGGAAGAGATTTTAATATAGGGGAAGGGAAGGGAGAGGAGAGGTGAGAGATTTAAAAATATTGTTTGGTTCGACAAGGGAAGAGATTTTAATGGGATTATTAAGTCCAAATTTTAAATAAATATTCTCTCCCCTCTAAATCCTTCACTTTTGGGGGAGAGCTAAAGTTGACTAATGAGAGATTTTACTCCCATCCCCTCCCTTCCCTTCCCCTCCCTTCCCTCCAAAATATAGAACCAGGCAACTAAAATTTGAAATAGATCCTCCCCTCCCCTCCATTTCACTCCCTCCAACCAAACAGACCCTTGCCCAAGTATCTTTTGCTGTATTATTTCTAAATTTTTCTTGGGACTAGATAATAAAATGCTACAATAGCAATTCCTAAATACCTGTCATCTAATGCTAATTAGTAATTCTATTTAATGTGTCGAATCAGATGAACATGTCCCTATACTATCTCCAGTAATTCGTAGGTAACCCATTAGCAGGGGCACTTGTAGGAACAACACCCAAAAAAATTAAGGGGTATCTCAAGGTTTAGGGGAGCCCCTTTAAGCTTTAACGTGCAAGCAATTCAATAAGTATATTAGTATTATTATTCTGAACCTACTTTCTTCTTTGTTTTCTTCGGCACTCAAAACAATCAGTACATGGCAACATATTTCTAATTCTACCTGAAGAACTAGCTTCAAGTTTGCTGGGTGGAACTTTCAGCTCCTTCACTAGTATCTGCCGAAGCTTCTCATTTTCCTCCACAAGTTCTTCAATCATTTGCTGGTGTTTCAAAACCTATAACCATAGGAAAAAATAAATAATAGAAACTAATGAACCAGTGCAAAAAAATCAACAAGAAGTATGTACTCTAGTTTTAAGATTCCAAGCCTATCAGTGTTGAGGACAAAATGGAAAATTACCATCTGAAGTAATTTGTTCTCTGTGATCAAGCGTCCAGCCTGCAATGTATCTTAAATATCAGAATTTCATATAGTATTTGAGTAATTCAGAAAAAACTCACAAAAGAGGAAAGGGGGGTGAGGGAAATAATATAGATAAATGAAACAAAATATGCATATATATTGGTCAAACTGTGCAATTTTGTCATGCAGTACACTTTATAATTATAAAAATCATTTCATAATTTGTAAAGAATAACAAGACATCTAAGAACAAATGCACAAGTTGTGTACCCAAATACCACAGTTAATCACCAAAAAGTATATAAAGAAACAAACAGTATTTAATCCTCGTTTAAAATTGTCACGCAGTTTAACAACAGACAATGCATACAGGAAGAGGATGTGTGCAAACTAATTGAAAGATTGTGATACTTATTCCTCTCAGCAGATAACAATATATTTCCAGTCTCAACAATTTAAACAGCTTCAGTAACTCAAATAGAACCTTGTACTTAATTTTTTTTTAGACTGAGGGGTTTAAAAACAAATACCAAACAAATGTGATATTTGAAACACGGGAGAAATAGACAAATAGAGATGTGTTATCAACACAAAATGTTCACATATTGTTTTCAGGATTGCAGAGTGTTTAAATCTATTTAAAAAATATATATTCTAGTGAATGATGCAACATTCCCCTGTTTTGGCCCAAAACCAAGCTCATAGGGAGAGATGGGGTTTTCTTTAACACCCAGGATACCGTTTTGAAAAAAATAACAATACTACCCAGCCAACATAACCAACTCCTCCATCCTTTCTACCCACCATACCAGCAGCACCACCACAATAGCAGCCATTGCGGCTAGCGATTGCTGTTCCGAGATTCCATTATCGCCGAATCCCCAACATATCTATTCATGAGTTTTTTGGCAATTTTACAAAATATTACTTTGGAAAACCAAACACTTCTGGAAAAGTATGCAAGAATCAAATTATTCCTAGGAGCCGTGATACAAGTCAAATGGCATGAAGCCCTTTGGAGGCTACTTTGCCTGAATTTTAGCCTACCTTCCCATCTCCACACTACGAGTTGGAACTTGGACCTCCCTTATAGCCCTAAAAAATCCTCATTCCAAATGGAAAATGGTTTCTGCAGTCTATATCTTCTTTCAATTATCAATACAGAATGCAAAATCTTTGAATTCATCCATTTATGTGAAGCATAAAGTGTGCGAAAGTTCCAAGTTAAAAATCATTTTCAAAATTCTATATGTCTAAAAGTAAACCCTGTGCTTTAATGATCAGAAGAAAAGGCAGCAATATTTAGTTGTCATGAATGAAAATGAGTAAATGAGAGCTTACTGATTCACTGGGTCCTCCTCCTTCTCCCTTCAACAGTGGATTTTGCAGAAAATTGTTAAGAACCTTCTCAGTTCGACTGCCATATGTAGAGTCAACTAAAGTGTCTTTTATGGCAGTTTTATCAAAAGCCAAACCAATATTTATTGGTTGAGACCCTGTTAGACCTTGAGATAACTGATCAGCTGATTTAGTTGCTAACTGTGTCACGCTTCCAGAACTGACTGCACCTGTGGCACTTTGTAAGGATGCTGGCAATGCAACCGGATTAAACGGTAAACTAGGAGTAATTCCAAACTTCATCATCATCTTTGTCATTGTCATCTAGGAAATTAAAGTATTTAAACATGAGATACATAAAAGGCAGAGAATAAAAGACAATACTTTTCAAATGAGAAATTTCACATACTACGAGACAGGATTGAATTTGATTCAACACCCCAGGTTTCACAGCAAGGCCTGTCATAATAATAATAAAGAAAAAACTCAGCTACAAGCTGAAGAATGTTCACAAGACATGGAGAGTCTTTGTCAACTGAAATAATCAAACATAATCCACCCATATGAAGTGATAAAGATAATATGGAGAGGATGGTATAGGAGTAAATAAATGATAACTAATTTTCATAGAAGATCAGCACTTTAAGTCTGCAGTATCCAGAGATTTAGGCATGCTGTGGTTGTGGCACCCTTACAACATCTTCTGCTTCAACATTTTTATTCTTTAGTGTACAAAGCACACAAATATATAAGTTTACAATTTAGCTTTTTAATATACAGTGCAAGGAAAGCTAGCTAAAAAAATCATTCCCACACCGAAAACATACAAATATATAAGCATACAATTTAGTTTTTACAATGTAGCCTACCACGCCGAAAACCATTTTCATGTAGTTCATAACTAATATGTATCTATAATACACAGGAAAGCTAGCTAAAAAATCATTCCACAAAAACCTGCCTCCTGGGAAGATTTCAATATTATCTGAGATATTTTCCTAAATGATCTAGAAAAAATCGTAAGAACTAAAAAACATTGTCAATAGTGCCACAATTGATAGATTAATAATTCAAAATATCCCTATTTACACTAACAGTTACAAGAATAAACACAAAAAAAAGCAAAATGGTGGAACATTGGCATAGAATTGAAAAATTTACCAGCTCCAAAACCATGACCAAAACCAACTCCACATCCAACACCCACTTCAATATTCTTAGCTCCAATCTTCCTCAACTATATGAAAAACAAGTATTTAATAAAATAAAATAAAAAGAGAAACAAAACAATAACATTAATAAAATGTGTTACTTACAGAAGTATTAACATGCCTGCTAACACCAGAAAATGCATCAGTTGCACCTCTAGTAGCAATCATAACTTGATTCAGCATCGGTATTGCACCTACAAAAAATTTCATAATAAGATAAGAATTTCACTAAAATAATATTATAATTTGAATAAGATTAGTATTATAAAAAAGAGATACATGGTTTTTTTCCGAAGTCCATGGTAATGTGAATAAGGGAAAGGAAAGTAGTACCTAAATTTAAAGGGCGTCCAACACCGATACCAACTCCACAACCGATTCCAAAACCAGTAAATACTTGACCAACTTTCAAAGTAAATGGATTCGAAAATCGAATTTCATTTTTGTTTTCCATTCCTCGACACTCTTCTCTTTTATTTCTTGTTTAAGCTAATTGTTGAGGAGCATCGTATTCTTAGAACGTGGCGGTTACACTCAAGCTTGAATTGAATCAATGGAAGAATCAAATTTCTCAGGATGAACTACTGGATCAGGCTTATTCATTTTGGGCTTATTCATATAACTTTAGCCCATAACATTTGATTTTGCAAGAATGTTTATGGGAAAATAAAATAAAAATTATTAAAAGAATTTGTGTAATTTATTATCATTATTATTATTATTACACTTACAAATATCATGTGTATCAAATAAATGTTGTCTATGACTGCATGCCTTTGATTTTAATTTTTGATAATACAGTTCAAGGTTTAGAGTTTATGATAGATTACATTTTAACGTGGTGAAGTTATAATCACAAAACAAGCATTCTTCTCTAGACATGGGATTATCATAACGTGTGCATCAGCAACCGATCCAATCCAACAAGAAACATTAATAGGCTTATTATCTTCATGAAAAACTACCTCGTTCACTCCAAAATAATTCCATGATGTAATGCAAATAATTTGATTCTTAATGCCCAATTGATTCAAAGTGTATCCACTCTTTGTGACAGTTTCTACCTCAATAACCTCCAAGGATTCTTTAACAACCAAAGTGAAACTAGAACCAATTTTTGTGTCTAGCTTTTGTTCCACTTCTTCAATGCAAAACACGGCTAATTCCCTCCACAATTCTTTGCTGAATTTTACATCCTTAGTAGTGATTTTGAATACAACACTTTGAACTCTGTTTTTATTTTGAGTATGGTTGATTAAGTCCTCTGATGGGAGAAAATTGTAATTTTTTAGACGAGGGTAGTTAAATATGGATGTGTTAATTTCTTCATTTGAGGTTGAAGGTAAACATGTTGTGTATTTGTGCCCATTTATTAAGGAATTTTTTGTGCACCAAAACCTCTGCCAAGAGGAGGCTACAACTAATGCCGATCGAGTATCCTCCACATTTGAAGTTTGTCACCTGAGGAAAAAATCACATCTACAAATTAAATTCAAAATTTCAACTTGAAACATTCAAATATATAATTATTTTCCAAAATTACATTTATGGATAAACATACAACAAATTTGACTTTGAATACATTTTTTTTAATATAGTTGTGAACTAAATTTACAAAAATGAAGTAAAAACAAATATGAACAAATATTGCCTGAACATAAAAGAGGGGAGAGAATTGAGGAAATTGGCCATCAATTTCATTCCAGAAAACAAGCTGAGCCTCATGATCATCATCATGTTCGTTTTTATTCGACTCAAGGAACTCAGATAAGCTTGTAGGG
>Ga0315913_1003497_pt1 | contig 18888 bp, 18 predicted proteins | sample MpolsnodulesMG_FD_207736 | JGI IMG/M metagenome (GOLD analysis project Ga0315913, IMG submission 207736) | Medicago polymorpha root nodule microbial communities from Los Angeles, California, United States - small nodules | ecosystem: Host-associated > Plants > Roots > Nodule | place: USA... | reverse complement strand
GTGACCATTGCCAATGGTGGTGTTATGCCAAATATTCACAACCTTTTGCTCCCAAAGAAAGCTGGTAACACCAAGGTTACTGATGATGAATGAATGAATCTTAGATGAAAAACTTGATTTTGCAGATGCAGTTATTGAATTTAGTTTCATATTTTGTTGTTTCTGGTTTTAGTTTCAGACAGAGTTTATGATTGGGATTATTAGGGCTTGTTAGTGGTTCTGTTAGTGATGTTAATACAATGAATTTCAGATTGTTACTTTTGCATGAGAATGATGGAAGTTTTTAAAATTGATCCCTTTCAGTTTTGATTCAATTCTCCTGTCTGTTTCTAGTTTATGATTTTGGTGCAATGATCTTCGTCGGTTTTGATTGTGTGGCTGAATTTGTTTTCATGAATGATTAATAAGTAAATATCAACATTGTTAAGTTATAGTATATGAAGAAGGCTGTATGAACTAAGGTTCATTGGTTCTGATTTATGGGTAACTATGTTGGTATCTTCTTGGACCAAAAAACTGTTGGTATCTTATGAGTTTTGTTCCAATCTTGTTGCCACAATTTGGATGCTTGATCACCAGATTGAGTAGCAGAATTCTTTTCCCCATTCCAAAGCCAATTCCTATTGTTCCACGTAACACAAATAACCATAGCTAGATGCCATGCAACACTACATTTACTCCCTGTTCATGTATACTAGGGGTTAAAAACCGAATCAATTCAATAGAAAAACTGCAAACCAATCCAAACCGAAATCGCAAAACTGCATTTGGTTTGGATGTATTTGGATTGCTTTTTTACTCAACCGTATGGTTTGGTTTGATTTGCAGTTTTCATTTTACAAATCAAACTAAACCGCAACATAAGAAAAACTTAAATTAAATCTATGTCATCTAGACCAATACTCATAGAAACTTAATGAAAACTTTTATAAAATGACTTTTTTTTTCTTGTTAAGTTTCTTCTTTGTTTTTTATTTCAAAAATGTATTTATGTGCTACTTGAACTTTTAAAGAATGATAAAATTTTAATATTTATGTTTCTTACATAATAAAATTACTTTGTGTCTACGTTTTTAATTTCTTGTAGTGATTGTTGTTGAAAATATGTTGTGTTTTATCTTTTTAATTCAATTTTAATGGTTGAAAACAAAAAATTATATTATCTTCCTTCAAAAAATAAAATTATATTATCTCAAAAAAACCACACCAACCGATTCAACCCAAACCATATTGATTTGATTTAGATTTTATTTTAAAAGTCAACCGAACCAAATTAAACTGCATGTCTTTTTATTTTGCGGTTTGGATGACTTTTAGCCTCAACTAAATCAATCCGCACCGAACACCCCTAAAGCATACATTATCACATCCTTCACAAAAGAATTTTTTTGCAGATACTATTGTATAATCAGCATCAGCCCCGCCCACTCACAACATTTTCTCCTCGATTTGCACTAAAATAAAACATGCCAATCATCTTTGTTCTCTACTGAACACATTGGACACTGCACTTTCTGGAGCTGCAACGTAGTACGCATTGGTAAACAATCTTTGCGAATTCGCCATTATAACTGTCATGTACTTGGAGGCGTATTAATCTTCCATAACAAAATGCATACCACTATGTTCCACTTCCACATTCCAAATCAACGAGTCTTCCCTAACCGAATCAAAGAGAGACACTTCAAGAATTTCAGTAGCAACCTGATCTGGATACAAAGATTGAATCTTATTAAAATCCTGCCATCTTTTCACCTATAATCATTGACTGACCGACACTCGTACTATATACACATTGAGGTTGAGGAGCTTGTATCCATGAAACATCCAGGGACCTCAGCCACGGTTTGGACATCACTCTAACTTTGCTATCATCTCTAATCCACCAACTACAACAATTCAAGAGCATATGACAGGAATTCAAAATACTACGCGCCGAGAGGAACTATGAATATGAGTATATGACCAAGTTTTGCTTCAGAAAAAAGAGCTTTTTGGGAAAAACCTAGCTACTATGAATATGAGTATTTGACCAAGTTTTGCTTCAGAAAAAAGAGATTTTTGGGAAAAACCTAGCTTTAAGAAGTTTTGCAACAAACACCAGTTTAGTAACAATTTGCCGCCCTTGTTTAGCCAACATAGCGACCTTACTTAGTAGAAAAAGACTTGGTTTTTGTTATTTAGCCACCATAGCCTTGTTGAAAGCACGAAAATTCCGAGAAACCCAACCCTCCAATCGACTTTGGACACGCCATCCTCTCCCATAATATCCATCGGATTCCTTTGTTGTTACCGAAGGATATTAACAGAGATAGCCCAAAATCATAGATATAAAACTATGGCATATTATAAAATACGGTAAACGTGTACCTTGCTCATGGATGGTAATCGAGTGATGTCGTCAGAGAAGCCATGAGCAGAGTAGGGTTGAGAGATTCTTCTCTCGTTTCCTGATGCCATTAGAATGAGAGTGTGTTGAACCATTAACTAATTCGTTGAGATAGTTATATATAAGCACCGGTAGGAAGATGGACCTCTCAACATGTTTACTATGAGAAACAGTCCAACCCATCACGGTCTGTTTCTAATTACAGCTCATTAATAAATATCATTTTATACAATACAAAATTATAATTAGAATTAATAGTTGATATAATAATATATTATTTCAATTATTGACTAATGTTAATCCATAAAATCCAACAATTCTCCCAGTTGGATAACATTAATCAATTATTAAAGCATCAACTATTTATAAAAGCACTTGTTATTATAACAGTATAAGAAACACAAGTTTTTAACAATGCAGAAATTGAATCTGATATGGAAAACAAAATCATACACGTTAAGCACTTAGATTTCAGATAAGGATGATGAATATGGTTTAACATTATATACTTAAGAGTATGTAATCCAATAATGGTCCAAGCATTTAAAATGCTACAACAAACTCCCACTAACCCAAAATATCATAGAACATCATGTATTGTCCTTATCATATCAAGTGTTTATCATATTTGTTGGTTTTATGACCGAAAGATGAAAAACAGAGAAGAATGGGAAAGGAAGTTGCAGGTTGAGTAGGAATAGGAATTCAATTTTTCATTATGGCAGAAGCAATACACTTAAGTAATTAAAACACAAACCAAACAAAATATGTTGCCAACACTTCAGCAAGTAACAACTACTTGCTCCTAAAATGTAGGAACCACTAATTGACTGAAAATTACAGATACAAAATAAAATAAACATAAAGAAAAACCACATAATGCAGTCCTAGAAGCAAATAATTAACACTCCTCCTTGCTTTAGGATCTTCAAACTCCAATTTTCTGCCTTAAGAACTCAAACTTGCTAACAGGAAGTGGTTTTGTAAATAATTCTGCCAATTGCTCTTTTGATCTGCAATAAACCAAAGTGACTTCTCCACTCTGATGAACCTCTCTTAAGAAGTAGAGCTCGATGTTGAAATGTTTAGTCTTCCCATGACATACTGGATCATTTGAAATTGCAATTGTTGTCTGACTGTCGACAAAGATTTCTGTCTTATCATTCTACTGGATATCTAAATTACATAAAACCTTTTTCAACCATAAAACTTGATATGCAGCAGCTGTTGCTGCTATGAATTCAGCTTCTGCAGTGGATTGTGCTAAAATTTCTTGCTTCTTTGTGCACCATGAGAACATTCTTGAGTCTAGGCTGAAACAATACCCCGAAGTACTCTTCATGTCATCAACGAATCCAGCCCAATCACTATCAGAGAATCCATACAACTTGAACTCTTGACATTTCTCAAATTTGACGCCAAAATCAATAGTACCTTTAATATATCTCGGTATTCTTTTAGCTGCTATTAAATGCATTTAACTAGCACAATACATAAACCGAGAGAGAAGACTTACAAAAATAGAATATTTGGCCTTGTCGCTGTGAGATACATTAAACATCCAATCAAGCTCCTATAATATCCTTCATCAATTTTATTAGCACCATCTTCCTTGCTCAACTTTTCCTTTTGGTTCATTGGTGTGCTAACTACTTTGCACTCCTCCACCTGAAATTTCTTCAATATTTCTTTTGCATATATTTTTTTTGGCAAATGAACACCTCATTTTCATTTTGCTTAATTTCAATACCAAGAAAGTAGGTCATAAGACCAAGATCTCTCATTTCAAAAGCCTGCATCGTTTCTTGTTTGAACTCTTCAACCAGCCTTGTATCATCTCCGGTCACTAACATATCATCAACATAGAGAGAAACTATCAGAACATTGTTTCCCTTATGCTTCACATAAAGAGTTGACTCGGATAAGCTTTTCTCAAAGCCTATGTTCAATAGAAGATCATTTATCTTATTGTACCAAGCTCTTGGTGCTTGTTTTAAGCCATAAAGGGCCTTTTTTAGTAGATAAACTTTATCTTCTTTACCTTGTACCACGAATCCCTCAGGTTGCTTTACATATATTTCTTCGTGTAAAACTCCATTTAGAAAGGCTGATTTGACATCTAACTGAAATACTTTCCAGCCCTTTTGAGCAGCGACCGCCAACACCAATCTAATTGTATCCAATCTTCACACAGGTGCAAAAGTGTCAGAATAATCAACACCGAAAATCTGTGCATACCCTTTAACTACAAGTCTGACCTTGTATTTATTGATTGAGCAATCTGCATTTAGCTTTGTTCTAAAAACCCATTTAACTCCAATGATTTTTCTATCTTCAGGCCTGTCAACTAGTTCCCATGTTTTGTTTTTTTTTTGAATCATTGGCATCTCCTCCTCCATAGCATTTTTCCACTTTAGATCTTTTAATACTTCCTCACAACATGTAGGTTCGTATATTGCTACATTGCACCTTTGATATATGTCGGACAACAACTTTGTGCCTCTAATGGGAGGATCATCTTCTAATTCATTCTCACACAACTCTGTTGTTTGCTTTTCAAGACGATCATTTTCGATATTGTTGAAAGATCCAATTGTTCTTTGCGGATTCTTCCAGTCCCATTGTTGATCTTCATTAAAATGCACATCGCTAGAGAAAGTCACATTTCCACATTGAGGATGATACACTTTGTAGGCTTTTGGAAACTGAACTATAGCCCACAAAGATGCCCGAAATTGCTTTCTTGTCAAGTTTGTCACACTTATCCTGTGGAACATTTGCAAAACAAACACAACCAAACACTTTAAGAAAGGATAGTGAAGGCTTATACCCATACCAAGCTTCAAAAGGAGTTTTTATCTTTCAAAGCCTTCGAAGGAAGTCAGTTTTGAAGAAAGACTGTTGTGTTTGCCGCTTCTGCCCAAAAATGTTTAGGGATCTCCTTCTCATGCAACATACATCTAGCCATCTCCATTACATATCTATTTCTCCTTTCACTAACTCCATTTTATTGTGGTGTATATGGTGTTGTGAGTTGATGTTCAATTCCAGCTTCTTCACAAAACAAATTGAATTGTGTTGTAGTATACTCCTTGCCATTATCAGACCTCAAAAATTGAATCTTGTAACCGCTTTGATTTTCCACCATTTTTTTTAACTTTACAAATACTCCAACCACTTCATGCTTGAATTTCAAGAAAAAAATCCAGCACATTCTTGTAAAATCATCTATGAAGAGAATAAAGTAGAGACTACCTTGTAGTAACAAATCTCCATGGCCTTGGCCATTTCTTTAATAAGTGTAACCAAAACAGCACTTTGATTTGATGAGTGGGGAAGCATTCCTTGGTTAACAGATTAACTGCAGTGAGCGCATCCGACTCCAAAGCCATAAACTTGAGGCCTTTACCAATAGCTCTATCCTGCCCCGAATGCATAGACCATAATTCAGCTTGAACCACACTACATCTATCAATCTTTCCTGCAAAACCCCACAAGAATTGTCCGTTATGATAGCAAGCCAAACCTTCCACGCGAGAAGACCCACTTAATTGCCTTACATAATCATCGCAATTAATTTTAACCATTTCCATATCCGGAGCAGACCATTTCGGACGCAAAACAAATGACACATTTGTCACTCTCATAACAGTAACAAATTCCTCCTCTTTAGCCCTCTGAATGTCTTCAACATGGTAGTAAACTTGAAAAATGGTATTACCTTGATTAGAAGTGATGGCTTTGAAAACCAACTCATTTATTGCACCAAATTCTTTCTAAAATAACAGCAAACACAGTATTCCAATTCCAAGCACCATAGGAATTTTGTGCACAAGTTAAATTATACCTAAATCAATTTTCAAATTAGACCATAGAATCGTTGTCAACCTGTCTGAAATATCTTTAAATCTGCATCGCCTGCCCATGGTCTCTGAACACGTGAAGGAGCGTCTCAGATTCCAGATTGCAGATCCGGCACAAGTCATTAACCAGTCACGTTTCGCCTACTCTCCAAATGATATTTTTATTCGGCCACCCTTTGCAGATTCCCTGCCAAGAGTTCGAACCAGGTCTGATTGTAGGCACAATATCTGAACCACGCCTATATTTAGATTTGATAGTTTTAACCCACCACCCATTACTTCTATGACAAAGAGACCAACCTGCTTTCAACATTTGAAATTACTATGACAGGATGAAATCCATGGACCTTAAGGTCCATATTAAGACGAACGGTCCAAATCAAGACTAATCGCCCTTATGAGCCATAGTCAATAACCGCTTAATTCCTAAGTCCTCTAGGCGAAGAACTTTCTTATCTGCAAAATTTCTATCTCCTCTTTGAGAACTCTAACAAATCATTAGCAGGTGAGTGGATAACAGAGAAAGTATTATAAGAGTTACACATCATTGTAGCTATTCTTACAAACACGCTATGCTACAAATATTTTAAGCAAAAAACACAAGAGGTTGTCACTAGTCACAACACTAAAGAATCAATATGAACTCCAAAAATCATCAATCCATAGAATGAAAAGAAAAGAAAAGAAAGAACACAGGTGCAGTTTATTGCATTGTACTACAAAAGATAGACAAAAAAGAGTAGGAAGTGTATGCTTACATAAATTCACAAAGGATCACAAAAGTTTTTATTGCTTGGAAATATGAAATGTTGCTCTAATAGTAAGACATATTATTGATAGAGGTGTGGGTGAAGTATAACATTTACAATATGTTTTATAATCATTTTAACGATATTTAATATAATATGTATCACGATTCTCTAAAAATGATTAGTGTTATTTTGTTGAAAAAAAACATATTGGCAAAAGCAGTTCATCAATTTCACTTTGTAGCTTCTTCGTTATGCTACCATGCTGATCTTTCTTTATTTCTTTAAAAGATTAGAAACAAATTGATTTATAAACAAACAAATTCATACTATCATTTATATCATTGTTGTTTTTGAATTAAAAATATTTTTTATGGGGAGTATAAATTATTATGTTCCAATTCATCATCAACATGATAAAGAACGCTAAGGATAACTTAAGATAATATGATCAACGCCAAAATAAATTTTTCAAAGCGTCACAAGTAAACGTAATAAATAAATAATTTGGAGCTTCGTAAATAAAAACAAAAACTAACATTTTTTTTTTATAATTCAAAAGCAAAATCACATCAAAAAGTATAGATGACGTTCCAACTAAGTTGGTACCCTACTATAATATTTTGCCAATTGTTCATATACGTTATTAAAAAAAAAGGCAAAACTTACATAAAAACTAGATGACATAAAACCCGACCCAGTTAATCCACGTGAATCAACTCTAACAGGTAATACAACAAAAAAGAACAACACAATGGATCCAACCCTAATTTATTCCAACAAAACGAACACCGTTAATGATAATGTTTATGAGTATCAAGCGGGTCTAGAATTTAGCGAATGAACCGATCATCAACAAAGAAACGAAACACGTACCATCAACTCACTGCAACCACGACAACAAGCATTAACGACTCTTTCAAGACCACACAATCCTGTGTCAAACATAAGCATATGACTAGGATTATCGCCGCCTAATATATGTGAATTTATTATAATCATATACTTTATTATCAATTTATTCTGTTTCTATTCTTGTCCATAGACTACAACAATAATTGCATTTTCCCTTTCTTTTTAAAAGTTTTTATATCTCTCATACCATAATATATGCCATCCTACAATTACGGTGAAATAAAATTAAACCTAAAGTTTATTTGAGATTCTCGTAAATAAGTTGTGATTCACCCACACCTTTCAAATATTTCATCGCATGAATCAACACCATTTATGTTGCCAAAAGTGTGTTCCTTATCTCCTTTTCTATGTTCTTTTCATTAATTTTTTTTTGAAGAGGTTACTATAATGTTTATTAATATTGAAATTTAAATTTTATAATATACTTCAATAGATTAAAGTAGAAGACAAATTGAAATACCATGGATAAAACATTAGAAATTATAATGAGAAAACTAGTGTATCAAAACTTATTTATAACTCGTTTAAATCTTCACTTGTAAGGATGTGTTCTTGAAAACACATCCATTATACCTAACTCAATCAAACATCTTAAATATAATAAGTCCAACTTTGTTTTCAATTTTATTGTTGTTCAATTTTTTTTGTATGTCTTGTATGGATAAAGCAACATGTTGTCTGCTTTTTTCTTTGCCCTGTAGTTTGATTTCATATCGTAATTTCTTGTTTAAACTTTATGTTTGATTTAAGAATGTTAAGATCTTGTAATTAAGTGACTATTAATTGATTGTGAAACAATTTATCAAATGTGAACATTTTGTTTAAAATTGATCTTGTGTCTACATTGTTTTATCTGGATTATCATCGTATTCTCAATATCATTCAAATAGTCATATATTTGTAAAACCTTTCTGAAAACTCGTTTCCGCATGCAAAATTTTAAAGGGAATCTATTCACCCCCTCTAGATTTACATTGTACTCGTCACATCGACAAAAAAAATATCATTAATGTTTGAGTTGTGAGTGGATGCAAATAGAGATCTAGATTGAGAGAATAATATCAACATTGGTGATGTTTTCGAAAGTGGACGAAATTTAACTCTTACATTTATAAATGATATTTTTGAGTGACGATAGTAACTTTGATTGTTTGGCGATATGCAATGTTTCCTAATTACATTTATACGAACACATGACAACTACTTCTTCTATCTCAAATTAGGCGTCTCTTTTGGAAAAAAATTTGTCACAAGTTATTTATCCCTTTGTAATACCAATACAATATTTATTATTATGTGTTAAATATGTTTTTTGTCCCTATAAATATATCAACTTTTTGTTTTAGTCTCTCTAAATGTTTTCATCACCACTTTTGACCCCTATTTTTGAGTTATGATGTGTAGGCAACATGAGGAAGATTAGTGTATGGAAGGATGCTTCTATAAAGGAGCAGGACAATTCTAAGTTAATGAGTCTAATAAATCTGAGCTTGTAAAACATGTATGTCTCGGACCTTATTGAACCAAATTGAAAGGAGTGGAGGAGACGATTTATTGAGAAAAACTTGTTAGGGGGATCGGGAAGATAGTGTTAAATATGGTTACTATCACACCATGAAACACTTGTTTGACAATAACGAATATCGGAAGGAAATCTAAGAAAGTTATGGGAGCTAAAAATAGCTCAAAAAATGTTTTTTTTTTTGTGTGTGTGTGTGGAGGGCAGCAAGAGGAGTGTTACCTACTACACAAAGACTTCAACACCGAGGGATACCATTACCATGCACGGATAAATGCATCTTTTGTAGCATAATTGTGAGAACAATTGGCATGTGTTCTTTGGATATAAGAAAAACAAAAGATATGTGTAGAAACTGGTGTCATCTAATCATGTGATTCAAATTCATTACTTTGACAACTTTTATTAATTTCCAAGGTTTTTATAAAAATGATCATATAAAAAGGGAGATAGTGAATATTTAAAATGCTTGTAGGTGGTTATTATTTTCTTTATCAGACTTTAGGTTAAATTTTATTCAACAAAACAATAATATTGCACATTTATAAAAGTATTTTATAAACTAATTTCAAAGTGATTTAATGATAGGAAATAAATCCTGCATTTATTGTTCAGTCATCCCTCATGTGTTTCATCCAATAGTTAAGAATTCATAACAAATAAATAAATAAAAAAAGCAGGTTTGGAAAGAGAGAAAAACATAGATGAGTGGATGGCAGGACAGACGAGAAAGTGCAGAGAGGATCTAGATCCCTAATGATTTTTTTTTTGTGGTGGTCAGAGTTTGAACCCCAAACTATGCTATCCCATTAAAAAACAAAGAAGATAATAGTAATTAAGTTATTAAAATATTTTTAAAATGATTATCCATATTTCAACCGTATTCCTTATAACCTTTTAACAAAATTTAATCCAAAAAAATTCAAATAAACTAATATTAGACACGTGTACAAAATAGCTTGTTCCGGTCTTACTATGCAAACACCAAAAACTCATCTGAACCGTCCATATGAAACACAATCAACGGCAACAAGTATCGATCCGCGTGATTCATTCTCATTGGTCAATTCATTCCAATCACACAATATAAAAGCCTCGCTACCATCCTCAATTCTTCACTCTGAATATTCATTCTTTATCTTCTCTCACCGATTCAAAAACTTCACCTCTTTTCAAATCTCTCTTTCGTTTTCGTTTTCAATTTCAATTTCAATTTCATCATCAATGGCTGGTAGAGGCAAAACCCTAGGTTCCGGTGCCGCTAAGAAAGCCACCTCACGAAGCAGCAAAGCCGGTCTTCAATTCCCCGTTGGCCGTATCGCTCGGTTCCTCAAGGCCGGAAAATACGCTGAACGTGTTGGTGCTGGTGCTCCTGTTTACCTCGCTGCTGTTCTTGAATATCTTGCCGCTGAGGTAATTTCCATCACCACCTTCAATTTCACATACATATCACTAGATCTAGGGTTTCATAATTCAACTAGTTTTTCCCCCAATTTTAGTAATTATCATAATTTTTTATTAATTTCAACTTAAAATTGAATATTTTTGTTGAATTTGAAGTGATTTGGATTGAATTAGGGTTTTGAATTGAATTTGTGATTTTGGTGTGATTAGGTTTTGGAACTGGCTGGAAATGCTGCAAGGGACAACAAGAAGACAAGAATTGTGCCAAGGCACATTCAATTGGCTGTGAGGAACGATGAAGAATTGAGCAAGCTTCTTGGGGATGTGACCATTGCCAATGGTGGTGTTATGCCAAATATTCACAACCTTTTGCTCCCAAAGAAAGCTGGTAACACCAAGGTTACTGATGATGAATGAATGAATGATTTGTAGATCTTAGATGAAAAACTTGAGTTTTGAAGAATCAATGTTAAATTTAGTTTCTTAATTGTGTTAAATGGGTCTTGATCTTTGTAGTTCTAGTTAGGGGTTTAGTTAATGATGTTTATGTGGATATATTTATCTAAGCTTGTTCCTTTGAAGAGATTAATGAAAATTCATGAATTTGGCCTTTTTAGTATTTCAATCTTTCTCAGTTTTCTACTTATTGTTTTTCATACTTATATTTCTGATTCTGTTTTAGTTTATATATTGACTGCTATATTCATCTTGGTACTTGTGAAGTGTAGATTGTTTGAACAAGAGATATGGAATCGTAAATTTGGATTTTGGGTTTCAATTTTGCTGCTATTTGATGTTTATATGTTCATCATGGTTTACATTTGGAATTTGAATGCAATTGGAGTAATTTGATTTGGTGTTTGGAATTATAGGGTTTGTACATTTTAGATTATGTTATATAAATTACCAGAGCATATGATGCCATGAGGTTTTTCTTATAACCTTTGTTAGATGATGTTGTATCTGGCTTGTTTTACTTGGGATTTTTATTCATATTGTTTCACACACTACATAGCCAACATTTAGAGTTGTGTACTTTGCTTTTGCTGTCTAAGTCATTTTAAGATAATGCTCTTGAAATCTATTCTAACATTAAATATTAACATGGCTTTGCAATTAAGGTAATGTTTTGAAGTAGGAAAATTGCATGCACTATTGAATAAATGCTTTTTCCTTTATTGAGAAAATGAATTGACACCTCATAATTATCTTTAAATGAGCTCACATCTTTATCTCAATAAGAAGTTTAAAGATTTAAAAGGGGTTCATTAGATTTTAATTTGTCAAAAAAATGAATGAAATTAAAAAAAAAATCACTAATTATCAATATCTTTATGGAATTTGATTAAAAAATATACCATTTTCATATACTTTTATTGAAATTGATACAAATATGTACCATATTCATATATAAATGAAGCAGTGCAGTACTTGTATGCCAGTTAGGAAAATCAAATAAACAAACTATAGTGAAAACTTACATCACTACTTATCTAGAAGTGGTTTTTTCACGAGTAAATTATGAATCTAATCCCAACCAACCAACAATAATGACGTTCATAACAACTGTTTTACTTGATGTCAGCTCCTTCCAAGTCTATATGTACATTTGAAAAATTATAGCTTGAGGAGCATTAATGCTATGCATTCCAAGTCTATCTAAGTTTGAATATTTTAGTTAGAGCAACATTAATGCTATGCAACATAAACCATTAAAGAAGATACACAATTTAACCATCTTTCTACAAAAGGAAAGCCAACAATGACTCTGCTACATACATTCAAATTATCAATGATCGACAACATAATCACCCTTTTCAAAGATTAGACAAGTAAGCAATCAAATAGTCATGTCTATGTAACAATGCTATAATGACATGACTATATGAAGAAAAAAAAAAATTACAGTACAACTTGAATTGAACCTATGGACTGTCATCATCTGAACTAAAATCATCCACTCTCCTATCTACCACTGCTGGAAACAATCGCTCGCGAAAATCTGATGGCGGTGGACGACGAGTTTCTGACTTCGATGAACCTCTAGAACTAGCAGTATCTTTATCTTGTTTCACATTCTTTGTTATTGGTTTCTTTGGTGCTTTTTGAATCTCTTTGCACACCTTATCCAACATTATTAAGAAATCACGTACTATTACAAACAATCTTAACCCTTCATCTCTTCCTGCACTCCCATGAAAATAATCACCAGTGCTCTTCACAAGAGCCATGATTTTCTTCTCTTCTTCTAACAAATTTGTGACATCAGCCTCAGCATGCTCGACAAAACCCTTAACAGTCTCGTAAAACCCCTTATCACCGTCTAAATTGTTCGCCATCTCTTTGTTTATGAAATCTCTTGTTTTTATAAGACCATGGCCTAATCTAGCTGTTGTTCCTGTTAAACCATCAGCATCTAATGCTGCTGCTTTCTTCACATTTTCGAGCTCACTGCTCAAACGCGAAACAACTTGAAGACCGAGTTCACGGTAATGATCTTCTGATTCAAGATTAATGTCTTCAAGAAGGTCCTCAGTTTTTATACTAGAGAAACTACTGCTCTCTTTTATCACTCGGGCTGCTCTTAATCCTTCGGTTCGGATTATCTCTTGAACAACAAAGTGTAAGAGTGTGATTTTTCCATCTACTCCTTTTACATCAGATAGTTTTAATAGTGTATCAAGTTTGAATGCAAGTGCACCTCCTCGAAATGTTCCATCGTTCATTCGGTTTCCTGTTTTAAGAACAGCTTCAAGAAGCTTGAGGAATAGTCTACTGTTTCTTAGTTCCTTACTAGCAACCTGCAATTAGATGAAGGAATGAATCCAATTGGTTTTCATTTTGATAAATAAAAAGAGTGAAGCACAGACACAAATACATATACCTAACAAGAACATTGATAGTCTAACATTGACATGTAAACATCGGTAATAATATAAAAAGTGGTAGTAATTGAATGTAACCACATTGATGTGAGGATGTCGTGTTGACATTAGACAACAAGCACAGGAGACACGTTACAATCTGAAGTGTCGGTGCTTAGCAGTGATGACTATCATGTAAGATTAAGACTATAGAGTATAAGCATGTATCAAATGAGTGATGAAATTTAGAGATCCTACCTCTAAAGTTGCAAAAGACTCTCGGGTTGTAGAGAGTTCCTCTTGAAGAGTACTCATGTAAAGCAATGCTTCCATTCGTTTAAAAGCAAATGGAATCTCAACCAGAGATTTCAGGAACCGATCAGCAGGACCAAGTTGAGAAAGCCCACCACTGAAAAGTCTAAGCTTTAGTTCTTCCTCTGAAGTTGGTGCCATCTTCATCAGGGTTTGAAGGAATTCTGGTGGGAGCTCATTTCCTGATCAACCAAAAACATATCAAAGCTATCATACAAGTGGAATTCTGGTGACAATAAACTATATTTGTTTTGCATTTCTATGTAAGGAGCTATTTTGACCGATATCCAAAGGGCGCTATGTGTATGCCTCAGTGAATGTATCCATGGGAAGTATTGGCACAAACCCAATCACTAGACACTGACAAGTCGTCATCGATAATAATTTAATGGAACAGTTGAATATAACCATGTGTCCGTGTCAGATACTGACACATATCGGACATTCCTTTAATGTGAAGGGTCAATGCTACATACTGATCAATAGTTAGAACTAATCTACCATTCTAAATCCTCACCAAGTGCATGAAAAATATGCTAGTTTCAAATAGTTTGCGAGTATATGAAATTAATTCTAGGCTATTGATACATAAAGTTCGCATAGTAAAGCCATAATTACTTATTAGTGTCACACCAGATAATCTGATGATACTATTATTATCATTATTATTTTCTTCTTGTAGCTATATGCATTTCTAGAAGAAAATTGAAGGAACAGAAAAAAACCTTCAAGTAGTGCATCACGAACTTCTTCTAGTGTCACATTTAATGCTCGCAAGAGAATTGATAAATTTTGTGCTTTCTTTGAGTCAATGATTTGGATATACTGAGGTGTATCACGCAAGGAAGACTCTTTCTTCCGTCCACCTTTGTTTTTATCATTCTGTTGAGTAGTATATCCAAAAAGCGATTCCATCATTTCTTCATTAAACCTGTCACATATTCATCATCAACAACAGATTAGTTATGTAACACCTAGCCATGGTAAATTATTCTTCATCTGCGTCAAAAGAAGAACGAGTCTATGATATGTCAGCTCAATGGTAAGAGTTCGTCATTATAATATCAAGGGGTAGAGTTGAAATTCCCTCGAAAACAGTTGTAAAATGATCATTAGTACTATTTTAATTAAAAAGGAAGAAGAAGATCAATCACTCACTGGAATGATCCTGCTTTGAGTTGATTCCAAACCATAGTTTGATCTGAGTTTGCTTGAACCTTATCCCAAAAAAAAGGCTTTAACTTAGTTTTATGACCATCACCTTCACCTTCTGAACCAACACCAGCCTTCTCTTGAACTTTTGATGCACCAGCTAAAGGTCTAGGACCCTTTTGGCCAAATGGCGGAGGACCTCTTGAAGGACCTGCACCACTCTTAGGAGGTGGTGGTGGACGAGGACCACCCGGTTTTGCACCAGGTGGTGGTGGTGGAGGAGGCTTAGGACCACCATTTCCAAGTTTCAGTGGTGGAGGTGGAGGAGGACCGCCACCACTAGGCTTCGGTGCGGGAGGAATGACACCACTGCTATCTATTCCAGGAGGCGGAGGAGGCGGAGGAGGATTAACGGCAAAATCAGAAGTCTTAACTGACTGTGGTTCAGTTGAAAGAGGATCAGATCTTCCAGGAGGAGGTTTCAAAGGTGGAATACCACTTCCTACTCTACCAGGTGGAGGTTTAAGGTCAAATGATGGTCTTGCAGCATCTTCTTGCATTGCATTCTTTTTTTCATCAACAAAAGCATTACTTATTGATTGAACACCATGTTTCTCCTCATTTAGTGAATTTTTTGAAGGGTTATTATTTGAAGAAGAACCTGTAATTAAGATTCAAGTACATCACGTCAAGACTAGTATATCATCATAGGCTTAATTGCAATTTCAGTCGCCCTATTTTTCCGTATTTACAACTTTGATCCCTCAATTTTTAAATCCACGAATTTGATTCCTCAAATTTCTAAATATGTGACATTTTCCCGACCTTTGCATTTAAGGTTGATTTTTTACTACATCGCAAGTGAGTTACTTATGTGGCATATATGGTTGATTTTGGTCACCATCAACCGAGTAGCACATAAGCATCTGACTGTCACCATAAAAATTCAGTCTCAAAATGTATAAGTGGGGGAAAAGTCAATCATTTTTAAAATTGAGGGACTAAAATCGTGGATTTAGAAACAGAGATGAAATTGTGAATGAGAAAAATTGCATTTAACCCTATAACATAGCATTAAAAAGGTGTTACTTGTGAGAGAATGAATTTTTTTGTTATGTACCAACAGAGTAATCACTCTTGCTCAGGCTGAGAAGTGGCCTTTCATCAGTTTGTCTAACTCTTCCACTTCCACAACATCTACAACAACATAAAAAGAGAAATGCTGCAAATATAAATGTCACCAATGCAGTTATAGCTATGGCATGCATAACAGTTTTCTTGTGATCACTACTCTTAGAGTCTTTAGATTTCGACTTCTTCTTTTTCTTGTCTTTTTTTTCTGATAAGTTTCGAGGCGAAACATGACGTAGATATCTTCTGGATGAAACCAATCCCACAAAAGCATCGTTTTTTCTCAAACAGTTAAGAAAGTTTTGTTTCAAATGTGGATTGCAAGTACTAATCAATTTTTGTATGTCTTTTCTTGATATTGATCTGATTTCTGAGCTAATTTCATTGGTACTACTTGGTGATTCCTTTGGTATGCATAAGCCAAGATCTCCAATATCTTTCCTTAAATGAATCAAATCTTCCTTGCAAGTAATCCATAGCATCTCTGCCTGAAGTCATGAAACTATAACCCGTTTTAGAGTCCACTCATCTAAGAAATGGTTACAAAATAATTAAAGCATTTTAACTTAGTAGCAAGTCACTTTAACAATAATTACATGAGGAAATGCTCAAAACTTAGTGCATGCTCGTTCACATCATGTGGAAGCATAGATATATTCTGGTTGAAGTAGAAGCATAGATATATTCTTAAATCACAAAATCTTTCTTGATCAATTAAGTGCCTAATTTGACAATGAGCATAATAGAAAGTACATAACAAAACCAAAATCATTCATATGAAAACATGAGCAGTCCTCAGGACACTTTGAAGACTAGATTTTGCAACTAATGGAAAGAACACAAACCCTAGCCATATAAAGTGTTATATTCCCGCATTATATGAGAGACATCTCTCACCTTACAAGCTGATTTTTTAAAGTTGAGTTAGGTCCATCCGAGTTTTAAGACGGTATCAAAGCCTATTCAAACTATACCAGGCCACCCAATATCAGACCACCCATAACATCACGCTTCAATTGTATGGTCCTGGACGTGATGGTGTGTGTGATGAGATATAGGAGGCGTGGTTTTGTATGGTTGGATTAGGTCCAACACAAATTTTAAGATAATATCGGAGCCTAACTAAGATCCATTATGCCAACTGTTATCAGACCACACATGTCACACTCCAAATATTTAGTAGGGCAAGTTTAGTATCACATATATGTTACTATGTCATGTTCACTTAAATTTTCCTCAAATATTTTGGTTGAGGGTGTTAAGATAATGAAAGCATTTGGTAATAACTAGTGAAGTGAGTCTCACCGTATCCTCATCCAATAGTCCAGATGCAGGATCAAATAGTTGGGTAATGAATTCTTCATCTGTTTCCTTGTGTTCTTCAATGCTTATAGCTGCTACAATATTGAGAACCAAAACAATGCAAAAAATACACTTTATGACACCCATATACTGTTGAATTATTACCATTGTGCTTCATATGCTTCTTCTATATTGCCTTCATCATCCAAAAATCTATCATTTTTCATTATAACTATATATATCACTTTCATGAAGGCATGCACAAATTCACAACCAATTCCCACCAAGGATGTAGGAAGAAGAATCAAAATTCTGAAATCACATGCAAAACAAAAAAAATAAATAAATGTTACAATAATAAATTGCCAATTTATTATACATTCAATAAAAACTAATAATTGTTACAAATCATAAATTAAAACTAACCTGAAATTCCAAATGTGAATGCAAAGATTCACAAAAGAGGTATTTTTTGTGTAAATATCTTTGGTGCGTGACAAGGATCCAATACAAGGAAAGGAACATAAAACACACGTGATGTTGGATCAATGAAAAAAAAGACAATGTGTGACAATGTTGTTGATTATGAGATAATGTTGGAAAATGTAGCAATGATGTTGTTGTTTTTCTTTTTTGAAGGTTGTAATACAACAATGAGTTTCATATATTATAGTGATGATGGGAAAATTGTTTGGCGCGAGAACCCTTTCACGCACAGGGCCGTCCTATGAATTCTTCTGGATTATTAGGACATTGGCACCTATTCAGGAACACAGATTTTTCCTTTTAACCCTTTCTTTCTCTTTCTCTTTCTCTCATTTTCTTTTTCCTGCAAATCTTTTTTTTATTTTTCTCAAAATTTTCTAATTTTACTTTAAAATTCATGAACCGTAGCATTGTAAAATTAGAGATTCATCATTACTACTACATCTTTTTTATTTTATTTTTACTTGAAAGGTTCTTTTATTTATTATTGTTATCACCTCTCTATCTATGGCTATGTTTTTCTTTTTGTTGCTAATAATGCTATCTTTGTCTATGTTACACATATTCATTGAGATTCAAAAAAAAAGATCCGTCTAGCAATTGAATCAGGGAATAATTATTTATCTTTTAATGGAACTCTAAATTACTAATATTAATTTCTCTTAAAATTCAGTTTGATCAACATTTAATTGGGATTGTATCCTCTCCACTCTATTAAATTATACTTGTCTCTCTTATAGGTTCTTTTTTGGAATACAAAAGTTTAGTTGAGTTTGGGCTATAAAACTGGGGCACATTA